>QWCB01000033.1_pt1 | contig 270406 bp, 252 predicted proteins | sample 1972511 | NCBI WGS metagenome assembly QWCB01 (sample SAMN09866719, study PRJNA288562) | Human gut metagenome isolate term5_stool, whole genome shotgun sequencing... | isolation source: gut | host: Homo sapiens | place: USA: California | reverse complement strand
TTTTGTGAATTTTGCAAAAAATATTAATATTTATTTTAAAAAAATAATTATAAGAAAACCCCTTTCTTAAAAAGTAGGGGTTTGTCTACACTCTGAAAAGTAATGCTAAGCATTACTTTTTTTATCTTTTTAAGCTCTTTATAAAATGATATACTAGGGATAGGAGATTTTATGTTTTGTAATAACTCAAGTATTTTAAATGTCATCTTTTTAATTAAAACCCTTTTAAGTATTGCAGGTATTATTGTACCTATTCTACTTATTGTTTTAATGGTTATTGATGCTTTAAAAGCTGTTAGTGGTAATTATCAAACAATTGATAAAAGTTTAAAAGATTCTTTTCAACGAGTGCTTTTTGCTTCTTTATTTTTTGTTATTCCATTATTTGTTAATTTATTTATTGGGATAATTGCGAGTACTACCGGTTTTAATAAAGATAATTTTGTAACCTGTTTAGCCGATGCTAACTATAGTAATATTAAGTATCAAAAGAAAAGAGAAGATGCTTTAAAAGCCGCAGCGAAAGAAGAAAGAAATAGAGATATAGAAAGACATAAAGATATGATGGCTTCAATTAATAACTCTAGACGTGAAATAGAAAAACAAACAGCTAGGGAAATAACTTTAAGAGAAAAAGAAAGAAGAGAAAGGTTAGAAAGAGAAAATGCTTTAGGCACGGCAAAACCCGATAGGCCTTTAACAGGTGAAGAATCTAGTTTTAATCCATCATCTAAAATAGAAGGGAGCGCTCAGTCATATAGAGATATTATTTATGATCCAAGGGATGTTAGTAAAGTATCTAATATAAGGTCCGATCAGTTAGCTAAATTAATTAAAGCTAATGGAAAACTTGGTAAGCTTCTTCCTTATGTTGATGGTCTAGTAACCATGGAAAATAAATATAAAGTTAATATTTTCTTTTTAATGGGTATTCAGATTCAAGAATCAGGATGGTATAATTCTAAACTAGCTCGAAATTGTAATAATTTTGGCGGAATTAAAAAAGCTGGTGGTAGTCCTTGTAGTGTTGCTCCAAGTTTTCGTTATTTTGCTACGCCAACAGCGTTTTTTGAATATCAAGCTCGTTTACTTGGCACCAAATATTTAACGCCAGGAGCACCTTTTTATAAAGGTAAGTCTATTAAAGATGTTAACTTATCATATTGTCCACTTAATGATGGTGGCTGTGCTAAATGGGCAGGGGCTGTTAATAATATAGCGAGCGGCTTATTTAATGATTTAAGGAGAGTTCTATGAAAAAAATAATTATGACACTCGTTATTTTAATTACGCTTTTTACCGGACTTTTTCTAGTATACCGTTATACTAGTAAGCATGCTAATAAAGAAAAGATTATGACTAACTATTTAAAAAGTGAAGGTTATAAAGAAAAAGAAGGGGGTATTTATAGTAAGCTTATAAGTGAAGATGATTTAGATACTTTCTATAAAAGAGATAATCATAAGGAAAATGCTACATACGAAGAAAACTTTTATGATATCAATAGTCATCTTTTTACGAAGAAAAAGATTAGTGCCTTTAACGGAGCTTATCAAAGCATTAATATTATAAATGATGCTTATAATAAAACGAGTTATACATATACCTATGATATTAATAATGACAAAGATAAAAAGTATGTTAAAATATATTTTTACGGCGAAGATGATCCGTTTACTTGCTTTGAAGCTGGTAAATATGAAAAGGAAACGAAAGAAGCTTTTTGTAAATTAATTGAAGATGAACTCTTATTATTTAAGACAGATTTATTAAAATTTACCAAACTTAAAAGAATTCAGGATATCAAGGAAGGAGGACAGTAAATGGGTTTATTATTATTAACTAAAAGTATTTTTGCAATTATTATGGGGTTTTTAGCCTCAACTATTTTTGGTTTATTCTTTGTACCTTTAATGCGTAAATTAAAAGTAAAACAAAATATTAGTGTTTATATGCAGGGTAAACATAAAGATAAAGCAGGTACGCCAACTTTTGGTGGATTAATCTTTATTATTCCAACTTTAGTTATTACTTTTATGCTGATTGCGTTTAATAAATTAACTTTAAGTCCAAGTCTTGGTATTATTCTTTTATGTTTTGTCTCTTATGCCTTTATTGGTTTTCTAGATGACTATTTAAGTATTAAAAGACATGATAATACAGGGCTTACGGCTTATCAAAAGTTTATGATGCAGATGCTAGTGGCTTTAGTCTTTTTCTATATTTATATCAATAATGGCGGAACAACTAGTCTTGATATTTCTTTATTTCATATTTCTCTAGAAATGGAATGGCTTTATGGGTTATTTGTTCTTTTTGTTTTAGTTGGATCAAGTAATGCTGTTAATTTAACCGATGGACTTGATGGGTTAGTCGGAGGACTTTCTGTGATTGCCTTTTTAGGTTTTAGTTTAATAAGTTTAGTTGCTGGATATGAAGAAATTACGATTTTTACCTTTATTTTATCAGGTGCTATTGGTGGCTTTTTAATGTTTAATACCTATCCTGCTAAAATTTTTATGGGCGATGTGGGCTCTTTATCACTTGGAGCTGTTATGGGAGCTGTTGCTATTATTACCCATAGAGAAGTGACCTTAGCCTTAGTTGCTTTAATCTTTGTTATTGAAACTTTATCAGTTATCTTACAAATTATTTGGCTTTATCTATTTAAAAAGAAACTCTTTTTAATGACACCGCTTCATCACCACTTTGAAAAACTTGGTTATCATGAAACAGATATTGTTAAAGCCTTTTGGACAATTGGCATGGTCCTTGTAATGCTTGGCATTTATTATGCCGTTTGGCTATAAAATAATTTATCTTGTGATATAATAATTGTGGAGGATAAAATGAGGAATGCTGATATACTTAGAAAGAATAATGTAAATTTTGATAAAGCTTTAGAGTTTTTTGGAGATCAAGAAACTTATGATGAAAGCTTAGAAGATTTTATAGCGGAAATTGGTCCTAAAATCGATAGACTAAAAAAGAATAATTATAATCAAAATATGGCATCTTTTGCAATTGACGTGCACTCACTTAAAAGTGATAGTCGTTATTTTGGTTTTGACACTCTTGCTGATATGGCTTTAGAACACGAAATGAAAGCCAAAGCTGACGATAGCACGTTTGTTAGTCAAAATTTTGACCGTTTAATGAATGAAGTTTATCGAGTTATTAAAATTATTGAACTTTATACAGGAAGAACAACACCAATAATCAAAGAAGGTACTAGTTTAGAACTTAATCCTAGTGCTAAAGTTATTTATGTGGTTGATGACTCTGATATTGTGGGAAACTTTATTAAAAGAGCTATTAGTGATTTAAATGTTAAACATCTAAAAGATGGAAGTGACGTGTTAAATCTATTAAAAGCCGGGGAATATGATAATATTGCTGCTATGTTTTTAGACTTAAATATGCCAGGTGTAGACGGTTTTGCTGTTTTAGAATTTTTAAAAAATAATATGTTATTTACTAAGATTCCAGTTGTTATTATAACCGGAGCTGAAGAAAAGGATACCATAGCTAGAGCTTTTGAATATCCAATTATTGATGTTTTATCAAAACCTTTTTCTGATAGCAATGTTAAAGCTATTTTAGATAAGATCAAAAGTTTGAATTTATAAGGTTTTTATGGTAAAATAAGAGCACTTTTAAGGGGAGTTTATTATGAAATTAAATCATGAATTAGAAGAACACCGTAAAGAAATACAGGATGAAGTTAATAAGAAAATAAGTTTTGGTGATATCACTTTAAAGAAGGTTCTTGGTTTTGGTGTTCTTGGTGCTATTGCATATAGTTCACCAGCTAATGCTTTAATTATTGCGGCACCAACAGCTCTTGGTTATGCGGCAGGTAAAAAAATTACTAAAGAAGAAAAGAAAGCGATTGCACTTGATGCTAGACGTGATGAAATTAGATACCAAGACCGTGATTTTGATGAACTTGGAGCTGATAAAATTCATAGCCGCATGACAGTTCGTAATCTTAAACTTAATAAAGCGAAGATTAAAGAATTTATCGCCACGGGTACGGGTATAGGCTTTTCCCTAATGGCTTTAGGTCAAGGATGGATTAATCCTAAATATACCCTAGGAGCAACAATTGCGATAGCTGGGTATGGGGCTTATCAATATTTTCAAAATGAAAGAGCTATTGAAAGGCAAGAAGATGATCAAGCTTTAATAGTAAAAGAAGAAGCAAGACGTATTGAAGAAAGAAAGAAAAAGGCTCGTTAAGAGCTTTTTTTGTAGGTGAAAGATGAAAATATTTATCGGATCATCATCGAGAAACGAGATTGATGACCAGTATCTAAAAGAAGCTGATGCTTTAAGTAAAGCTTTAAGTAAGGAAACTTTAGTTTTTGGAGCAGGTTCTACTTCGATGATGGGAAGGTGCTACGATAATTTTGATAAAGTTATCGGTTTTACGACTAAAAAGTGGCAAGATGATATTAAGAATTTAGATAAATCTACTGTTAAAGTAGAAGATTCTACCTTTGATAGACTTAAAGCTATATATCATGAAAGTGATCTTTTTATTATTATGCCAGGAGGCATAGGTACGCTTTCAGAACTTTTGGGCTTACTTGAAGAAAACCGTGATAGTGGGCTTAATAAAAAAATTATTGTTTATAATTATGCAGGCTTTTATGATAAACTTTTAGATTTAATAGAAGATATGAAAAATAAGGGTTTTGTTAGAGAAACAGATTTTAATAATATGCATATTTATGATAATATATGTGATATAAAAGGAGAAGTATATGGAAAAACAAATTAAGATGGAAGATATGGTTAATTACTGTAAGAATTATGGTTTTATCTTTCAAGGCAGTGAAATATATGGAGGTCTTGCTAATACATGGGATTATGGTCCCCTTGGAGCAAGACTTAAAAACAATTTAAAAGATGCTTGGCGTTATTATTTTATTCAGCTTAATGATAAAGCTTTTGAAGTTGATGCCGATATTTTAATGCATCCAACTGTCTGGAAAGCATCAGGTCACTTAGCATCGTTTTCTGATCCACTTCTTGACTGCAGGGAATGTAATAAAAGAGTAAGAGCCGATAATTTAATCGAAGACTTTGATGAAAACGCTAAGCCTGATTTAATGACGTATGAAGAAATGTCAGCTTTTATTAAAGAACATCAAATTCCATGTCCTTCATGCGGTAAGTGTAATTTTACGGAAATTAGAGATTTTAATTTAATGTTCCAAACGAAAAGAGGGGTTACAGAAGGAAGCGAAAATACAATTTATTTAAGACCTGAAAATGCGCAGGGTGAATACGTTAATTATTTAAATGTCCTTCGCAGTATGCGCACGTCTATTCCCTTTGCTATCGGGCAAATTGGTAAAGCTTTTAGAAATGAAATAACACCTGGTAACTTTACTTTTAGGACGATTGAATTTGAACAAATGGAATTTCAAAACTTTGTTAAACCTGGAACGGATATGGAATTTTATGAAAAATATAAAAAAATAGCTAAAGAGTTCTTCTTAAGTATCGGACTTGATGAAGATAAACTTCGCTATAAAGATCATGATAAACTAGCACACTATGCTAAAGCAGCTTGTGATATTGAATATAAGTTCCCATTTGGCTGGGGTGAAATTAATGGGACACATAACCGTACGGATTTTGATTTAAAGAACCATCAAACATTTTCTAAAATTAGTCATGAATATCTAGATGTTGATACGAAAGAAAGATATATTCCATATATTGTTGAATCAACTATTGGAGCTGACCGTTTCTTTTTAGCTGTTATATTTAACAGTTTAAAAATCGAAGATTTAGATGGAGAAGAACGATTAATTCTTAAAATCAAACCATCTCTAGCGCCTATTACTGTTAATGTTTTTCCACTTGTTAAGAAGTATCATAGTGAAAATGCTAGAGCAATTTATAATGAATTAAAGAAACATTTTATGACAAGTTATGATGAAGCCGGTAATATTGGTAAGAGATACAGAAGAAGTGATGCAATTGGCGTTCCTTTTGCTATTACAATTGATGATGAAACTTTAAATAGTGATGAAGTAACCGTAAGATTTAGAGATACAATGAAGCAAGAAAAGGTTAAAGTAAGTGACCTTGAAGCCTTCATTAAGAAGCATCTAGAAGGTTAATATGCATAGTAAAGCTATTTTAATCTATGTAGCTAATAATAAGGAACGTATCACTCTTTATAGTTCATCACTAAAAAACATTGATAATATCACGCGACTTTTTAAAAATGAAGAAGATTTTATTAAAAATTCAGCTTCCAAAGAAAAAGTTGTTGAAGTCTTAAAGGGCAAGGTAAGTGATATTAAGGAAGAACATCTAGAACTTCTTTATATTGATGGGCGTGATAAATCCGAACGCCTTCCAGTTATTTATAATGATGAAGCTATATACCTGGGGAATAATTTCGAAGAAAATACTGAAGATGAAATTGAAGTAGCTAGACGCCTCATTTGGTCTTCGAAAGAAGATTTATTTCTTAAAAAGCTGTTAGAATCTTTTATTATTGAAGATACAACAGCATCCTTTATTATTGTAAAGTCACCTCAAGAATTAAAAGAACTAAATAGATGTGATATTAAAACTTATAATAATGAAGGAAGTTACTATGTTAGTATCAAAGATATGTTCTTATATAAATTACAAAATAAAAAGCTTGGTCTTCTTAGAAGTTTAGTGGAAGACTCCCTAGAACTTTGGAAAAAGAAAATTAAAGCCTTAAATAGTGATTTAGAATATTATTATGCTAGGGAGCTCAGACGCATTGTTAGGTCTTATGAAAAAGAAATTAATCAAAAGTTTTATCATAATTTAATTATTAACGCTACTAAAGGAAGGTATCATTTAATAAGATTAGATATACCTTTTAGGATGGTATAATGGATAAGGATATTAAGGGATATTTAGATTATCTTGAAGGTATAAAGGCGTATTCTGATAATACGTCTTTATCGTATGATTATGATCTTTTAGAATATGAAAAATATCTAAAGTCAAAGAATATTGATTATAAAAAGATTACTTATAAAGAAGTTCGCGATTATTTAAAATACTTAAGTGAAAGAGATAAAGCTTCATCGATTTCAAGAAAAATCTCTTCCTTAAGAGGCTTTTATAAATATTTAGATAAGAGTAATATTGCTCGCAATAACAGTTTTAATGAAGTTGAAAAGCCTCGTCTAGAAAAGAAAATCCCACGTTTTTTCTACTATAATGAAATTGAAGAGTTATTAAGTGTTCCTGATTTAAGTACTAGTCTTGGTCAAAGGAATAAATGTATTTTAGAAATGCTTTACGCTACTGGTGTTCGGGTATCAGAACTTGTAAATATTAAGCTTCAGGATATTACGGATTTTAAAATAAAGGTAAGAGGTAAGGGGGATAAAGACCGGATTGTCTTTTTTGGAGAGTACGCCCTTGATGCCCTTAACCTTTATCTAAATGATGGAAGGTTAGCTTTAAATAAATATAAAAGCGATTATCTTTTTTTAAATAACCGGGGAGAGAAACTTACAACTAGAGGAATAGCTTATATCCTTGATACTATTATTGAAGAAACCTCTATTCAAAAGAAGATATCACCACATATGCTTCGTCATACGTTTGCCACTCATATGCTTAATGAAGGCTGCGATATTGCTAGCGTTCAAGAGCTTTTAGGCCATGAATCACTTTCTTCAACCGAAGTTTATACGCATGTAGCGGATGATCATATAAGAGAAGTTTATTATAAAGCTTTTCCGCGTAATAAAAAATAAAGATATAGTTCAAACTATATCTTTTTTAGTTTATATATGGCATATAAGCGAAGAACGCTATAAATAGTTAAACAAAAACCAATTATTTTAATAAAAATTTTAATAATAAGGAGTGGAGCAATGATAGTCATAATTCCTAGTATTAATTTACTGATATCAAGGTAGCCATATAAAAGGGCCATAGCAACAGTTTCACTTGCAATACTAACACCAATTAAAGTAAAAATTAAAGCAAGAGAAGCACTGGGGTTAAATAAGAGATAAATAAAGACCATACTTAACATTAAGACTTTTATTATCTTGGGAAGAATATATTTCTTATTACTTTTAAAGATATTAATTAGTTCATCTAAAGCGTATACTAAGATAAAAAAGGTTAAAATAATACTTAAAAAATCCATAAAGAAATCACTACATAAAAGTGCTATTCCTATAATTAATAAGAATATATTAGTTATAATTTGATTAGTATATTTTTTCTTGCTTGATTCTTGATAATCTTTTTGATAGATATCACCATTAATAATTTTCATAAAACCTCCTAGTAATATTATAACTTATTTTAAAAAAAATACTATTTATTAGACATTATAGTTAAGAATAAATAGATTAAAATATTCAGAGTATGCTATACTTATAGTAGGAGAAACTATGGATTATTTAAGAAGTGAAACAATAATTAATAATGCGAAAATTTATCAGCATCTACCTGATAAACTATTCTTTTATAATGCCATGAATACGATTAATAGTTTAAAAGACCGAAGTGATTTAGTAGACCTTAACCTTGATACTGTTTACACGATTATGGTGGAAGCTATCAGGAGAAAAACCGGTAAAACTCTAAGACCAACACAAGTTGAAGGAGCATTAAAACTATATGAAGGTGATATTATCGGGATGAAGACCGGGGAAGGAAAAACTTATACCGCGCTTCTTCCAGCGGCAGCAAACGCTCTTAAAGGAAAAGTCCATATAGCTACAACTAACCCATATCTAGCTGGTAGAGACTTTACAGAAAATAAAGATATCTTTGAAAGTATCGGTTTAAGCTGCGGACTTGTTAGTGAAGATGATAAAGATATTAAGTCTAAACAAGTAGCTTATGCTAAAGATATTGTTTATAGTACGTCTTCGGCTCTTGCTTTTGACTATTTACTAGATACAACGGAACTTTCAAAAGACACAATTAGAAATAAAGAAGGTAAACGAAACTTTTTAATTATAGATGAAGCGGATAATATGCTGATTGATGAAGCTACTAACCCTTATGTTATTTCTTCTCCTAACAGGACCGATGAAGTTTTATATTCAGGCGAAAGTAATTTAAGATTTAGTGCTAAAGCCTTTGAAACGGAAAAGATCAGGGCAATGATTGCGGGTAATGCCGTTCATGAAATGTATAAAGTCTATCTAAAAAATCCTAAATTAATGCGGGTCTTTGATGATTCATTTGACTATGACTCGGTTATTCAATCACGAAAATTAAATGATATGTTTACCGAAAGATATATCCTTTTAAAAGATAATAAAACTTCGCGTATGACCTTAACAGAAAAAAGCTATCGCTACTTATCTTATAGCTTTTTAAAAGATGATGCTGATAAGATATTAAACGAAACTGGTCTTAAAAATTTAGAACCTAACGATTATTATATCGAAAATAATAAACTGCATTTTACGATTAATGGTTATGTTAAAGCCTTAGAAAAGAAAACTTATAAAGCTTTAAATAGAGCATATGACTCTGAAGAATTTGCTAATCGTTTTAATGAAGTAACTAAAGAAATTAATAACTCAATAACCGCTTATTTTAGCCTGCAAAAAGGGAAAGACTATTTAGTTGAACCATCAAGTCAAAACAAGATGCAAAGTGAATTAAAATTAATTATCGGCGGCCGCATTAGTGAAGGTAGAAACTATTCTAATGGTCTTCAGATGGCGGCAGAAATTAAAGAAGCTAATTTAAGCCCGGGAACGGATATGGTTTTAAATAATGATGGTCATAAGGCGGCATCCATTACCGCAGCATCCTTCTTATCACTATATGATAATATTTCCGGGATGACCGGAACGCCTCCTTTTAAAGCTATTAAATATCTATATGATAAGGATGTTAGTTTTATCGATAGTTTTAATGAATATCAAGCATCTAAAGGAATAGCAGAAGAAGTTGTTCGTAAAGATAATCATGACTATTTTTACTTTAATGATAACGATAGACTTGAGGCCTTAGTAAGAGATGCTCTTATTGCTAGTAAAGAAGGAAGACCTATTCTAATTAGTACAAGATCAGTTGAAGAATCTAATCTGGTTACGGAAAAACTTATGGAAAAAGGTTTATTTGTCAACTGCCTTAATGCTCAAACCAAGATGGAAGCTACTATTATTAAGAATGCAGGTAAACGCGGGAAAGTAACTGTTGCAACTGAAATGGCTGGGCGTGGTACTGATATAAAACTTGCAGGGGATTTGGATGACATTATAAATGATATGGATAATCTAGTTGAAAAACGCTTTTTAGATCAATATATTAAACGTAATAATTTAGATCCTGCTAAAGACTTAAGTTTACTTAAAGAAGCTATCCTCAAATTTCGAAATAATGTTAGCTCTGATATTAAAGAAACCTATCAAAAAGAAATTATTCGGGATTATTATTTGGAAAAAGAAGCTATTAAAGACATGGGTGGTCTTTTAATACTAGGTTCTGGGCACTTTGATTTAGAGCGGATTGATAATCAGGTAAGAGGAAGATCAGGTAGAAGCGGAGATCCTGGAGAAACAAGATTTTATACATCTCTTGATGACTTATATAAACAAGGTTTAGCACTAAGTGATAAAGATATTGAAAAAATTAAGAAAGTAGCTAAAAAAGATAAAGAAGGTCATCTTTTTATCGAAGGATCAGTTCCGGAAGAATTATTTAAAGAAGTGCAAGAAAGAAAAGAAGCTTTAAGAGTTGATAGTATTAAAACGGGGCAAGAAGAAGAGTATATTAAGGAAATTGTCCGAAAGAAACATGTTAAAGATCGCAGTGAATTTTTACACGTTGATAATTTACATCGTTTATTTAATATAACTTTAAATAAAGCAACTGACTATTTAGTAGATGAAGCAATTGATCATGATAACAAAGAATTACTAGGATCTAGAAAACTTAAGGATATTCCAATTGATTTAATGAAAGTTAAAGATACCATAAGAGATAATCTGGGCGTTGAAATAAGAATGCCTAAAGTATCAACATTAAATACTTTTAAAATGAATTTACAGCATCAAGTAAGGGAAGGATTAAGAAATTTAGACATAAACGAAAATGACCGCTTATTAATGCTTGAAGGCTGTGACTATGCTTTTGATATATATGAAGAAAGAACTAAAGAAAATGAATTTAATATGACTTTTGTTAAAGATAAAGAAGAAGATAAAAATGAAAAAGCTTTAAAAGCTATTAGATTTTATGAGGAATCTAGTAAAGAAATGATGCTTAATACAGCTTCCATGATTATTAATAAAAAGCCTGCTTTATATCTCGAAGAAAAAGGAACAGTTACCTCAATGACTTTATAAGAACTAAGTAATGATGTGAACCCCATTTGGGAGACATCATTACTTAGTTCTTTTTTTATGGGACAAATGAAAATGTAATGGTAATAAATAAATGAGGAGGTGAGAGTATAAGATTTAAAAGAATTAAACAGGAAGAAAGTAAAGACTGCGGAGCGGCATCGCTTTTAATGATTATAAAATATTATAAAGGGTCGTATCCTCTTGAGTATCTAAAAGAATTAACGATGACTGGTGTTAATGGTTGCAGTATCTATGGAATCGTTAATGCTTCTAGTAAATTAGAGTTAAATCCTAAAGCAGTAAGCGGAGATATTAATAATTTAAAAGATTCTGATTATCCTCTAATAGCGCATGTTAAAAAGAATAATCTTTATCATTTCTTAGTTATCTATAAAAAGACTAAGAATGCTTATATTATTGGCAATCCAGCTAGTGATACTGGTATTATCTTAAAAGAAGAACTTGAAGAATTATTAACTGGTAACTTTATCTTATTTCATCCTATAAAAAAACCAAAAATCTATAAAGAAAATAATTATCTTTATAATCTAATAATTAATTTTCTTAGTGATAAAAGATATATAATGCTAGCACTTTTATTGCTGAGTATTATTATTAGTTTACTTTTTATTTTTATAGCGATGAAAATTGAAATTTTAATGGATATTGCTTTAGTAAGTAAAAATAAAAATAATTTAAAAATATTTATTTATTTTATCTTAATTATTTATTTTTTACTAAGTCTTTTAGATTTCTTAAAAAATAAATTACTCCTTTATATTAATAATTCTTTTAAAGAAAGTCTTTATCATAGTCTTTATGAAAAAATACTTGAACTTCCTTATTTATACCATAAAAGTAAAAGTAGTGGAGATATTCTAAATAGAATTAATGATGCAGATAATATTGTTAGTTACTTAAGCACGGTTCTTATCTTTTTAAGTGATTTAGTGATTGGAAGTTTCTCTTTTATTATTCTTTATGTGATTTTAAAGAGTATTTCTTTATCTTTAGTTGTTGGTTTATTTATCTTTTATTTTATTTATATGCTTTTTATTCCATTAATTATTTATTATATGGAAAAACAAAAAGAAACAAGATCGATAGTCTATGAAGATATTAATGAGATGCTTCAAAATATTCAGCTAGTTAAAACCTATAACATAAAAGAATATAAAGAAAGACATTTCTTTGAAAAGAATAGAGCTTATCTTAATATGCATTATAAAAATAATATGTATTATAATTATTTAGATGCCGCTTTATCTTTTCTTATTTATGGCCTTGAAGTTTGTATTATTTATTTAGTTTCTTTAAAAATTATTAAAGGTGATATGAATATTGCTAGTCTAATTACGGTAACAACTTTAGTTTCTATGGCTATAAAACCTCTTAGTTCTTTAATATCGCTTCTAATTATTAAAGAAGATTTAATTCTTTCTGTTAAAAGAATTAATAGTCTTTTTAGTGTTAAGAAAGAGCACCGTGGTAGTTTATATCTTGATAGTATTGATAGGATTGAGTTTAAAGATTTTACTTATGCTTACTTAAATAAGAATAATCTAGATCATGTTAATCTTACTTTAAATAAAGGCGATAAAGTCTTAATTAAAGGAAAGAGTGGCTCAGGTAAATCAACAATGTTTAAAGCTTTAGTTAAATTATTTAAAAGTGATAACATCTATATTAATGATTTAAATATTAATGATCTAAATAAAAAAAGAATCAGGGAGAAAATTCTTTATGTATCGCAAGATGAAAAAATCTTAAAAGGGAGTATCTTAGAAAATATTACGTTTGGAAAGCTTATTTCCAATAAAGAAATATCGAAAGTTTTAAATATAACGGGACTTGATAAACTGCTTAGAAAGAAAAACTTATATATTGAAAGTCCACTAGAAGAAGGAGGCTTTGGATTATCAGGCGGGGAAGAAGAAAGAATCCTTCTAGCTAGAGCATTACTTTCCGGTAGAGAAGTATTAGTCTTTGATGAAACCTTTAGTGCGATAGATAAAAAAGAACGAGAAGATATTCTTTTTAGAATAATAAATGAATATAAAGAAAAGATGATTATTGTTATATCTCATAGTACCTGGCTCAAGAAAAACTTTAATAAAATTTATGATTTGGAGGAAAAAGCATGTATAAAATAGATGATTATCACCTTTTAAAAAGTAATACTTTAGTTATGATCTTAATAGGCATAGCTATCATTTTTTTAGTAATATTCATGCATAAAAAGATTAATATTCATAAAACTTTTATGATAGATGAAGAAATTAAATTAAAGACCAAAGATTATAAAATAATTAAAGTGAATGGAAAAGAAGTTAAAAAACATGACTTACTAATAAAAGAAAAGAATGCGGTAGTAGAAATAGAATATCAGGATAAACTATTTACTTTTATTAAAGAGTATATAGGAGACAAATATGATCGAAATAAACGAAGAAGAAGCAAAGGAAATTAAGGGAGGAGGAATAAGTCTTGTAGCTGTTGGCGCTATATATGCTGCTGTAACTTTTGTTATTGGAGTAATTGATGGCTTTACAAGACCTTTAAAGTGTAATGGATGATATGAGTTTAAAGATGCAGAAGGAATGCTATGGAGGTGGAGCTTTTAGTACAGTTCTTAACTCCTTAGTTCGGGCATCAGAATTTATTTTAAATTTAGGAAGAGCTTTAGGTTCTTCAGTTGCAAGGATGAAAAATGCCAAGTTATGCCGTTAAGATACTAAAAGGTTTAGGATATTTAATACTTTTTATTATCATTACTTTTTTAATATATAAAGGTGGATTTTACCTTGGTAATCTCCTTCGTTACTTAATTAAATAATTTCCTAAAAGGGCCCTGTTTCTGAAAGAAACGGGGCTTTCTTATGTTTTAGACTATAATTATCATTTTTTTAGATATTAAGCATTTTAAATTGGTATTTTATGCATCTTTTTAATATAATAAAAGTGGAGGAAATATTCATAAGGTGATCTTGATAATTACCATAATATGAATAAGTAATAATGGAAATAATATATAACTATACAAGAAAAGATTTAGAAGATTATTTTACTAGTATTGGTGAAAAAGCCTTTAAAGGGCGTCAGGTATTTGAATGGCTCTATAGACATAAAGTTAAGTCATTTGATGAAATGACATCTTTGAAAAAAGATTTAAGAGATAAATTAAAAGAAGATTTTACTTTTGAAGGTATTAAACTTCTTAAAAAACAAGAAGGGAAAGACGTAATTAAATATCTATTTAAACTAATAGATAATGAGTTTGTAGAAGCTGTTTTAATGAAACAGGTTTATGGGAACTCGCTTTGTATTTCAACTGAAGTTGGCTGTAATATGGGGTGCACTTTCTGTGAAAGCGGAAGACTTAAACTGCATAAAAAATTAGAAGTTTATGAAATAGTGATGCAAATATTACTCGCTGAAGAAGATTTAAAAGAGCGTATTTCTCATGTTGTTTTTATGGGGATAGGAGAGCCTTTTGATAACTATGATAACTTTATTAAAGCTGTTGAGCTTATTAATGATGATTTAGGCCTAGCTATTGGAGCCCGCCATATAACAGTATCAACATGCGGGATTGTTCCTAAAATAAAAGAGTTTATGAATTATCCATATCAGGTAAATCTTGCTATTAGCCTGCACGGAGCAACTAACGAGGTTAGAAATAAAATTATGCCAATTAATAAAGTTTACCCCCTTGAAGTCTTAATGCCTACCTTAAAAGAATATATTTTAAAAACAAATAGACGCTTAACCGTTGAATATATTTTAATTAAAGATATTAATGATAGAGAAAAGGATGCTCATGATTTAGTTCATCTATTAAAAGATATGAACGTATATATAAACTTAATACCATATAATGAAACTAGTCATATTGCTTATAAAAGACCAAGTAATAACCAAATTATGAAGTTTTATGATATAATTAAAAAGAGTAATATAGCGGTCACAATTAGAAAAGAGTTTGGCGGAGAAATAGATGCCGCTTGTGGTCAGCTAAGGTCAAAACAAAAGGAGAATTTATGAATGTATTTTATTTAACAGATACGGGTAAAGTTAGAGATCATAATGAAGATAATGTTATGATCGTTAAAAATAGTGAAGGAAACTATTTAATGGCCGTAGCTGATGGAATGGGAGGTCATTTATCAGGAGAAATAGCTTCAACGATTGCGATTAACCGTTTAACTGAACGCTTTAAACAAAATTTTAAAAATAAAACGAAGGCTGAAGCAGCCGCTTGGTTTAGGGAAATGGCTCTTGAAATTAATGATCTAGTTTATTCGTATGCAAATGAACATAGTGAAAGTACAGGCATGGGAACCACTCTTGTTGCTGCTGTTATTACGAAAGACTATATTTTATTTGCTAATGTAGGTGATTCATCTGGCTTTGTGATTAAAAATGGAAAACTTCGTAAAGTTACTGAAGATCATACTTTAGTAAATCTTTTACTTAAAGCTGGTAAATTAAGTAAAGAAGAAGCAGAACACCATCCCAATAAAAATGTTTTGATGCGTGCCTTTGGGGCTAATGACCCACTAGAAATCGATGTCTTTGATTGTATTATGGATATCGAAGGCGTCCTTCTTGCAAGCGATGGCCTTACTAATATGCTAGATGAAGAAACTATTGAAGAAGTACTAGCTCTAGATATACCAATTGATGAAAAAGTCGTTAAATTAATAAATAAAGCTAATAATAGAGGTGGTACTGACAATATATCAGTAGCTTATATGGAAGGTTTTAAAGGCGGTGAATAATGATAACAAAGGGGACATTAATTAGTGATAGATACAAAGTAATAAGATCTATTGGTGAAGGCGGGATGGCTAATGTTTATCAAGCTGAAGATATTATCTTAGGTAGAGAAGTGGCTTTAAAAGTCTTAAGAGGCGATCTTTCTAATGATGAAAAATTCTTAAGACGTTTTCAAAGAGAAGCTTTAGCAGCATCATCTTTATCGCATCCCAATATTGTTGAAATGTATGATGTAGGTGAAGAAAAAGATCTTCACTATATTGTGATGGAATATATTGACGGTGAAACACTTAAGCAGCTTTTAAAAAGAAGGGGGCACTTAGCTGTTGGTGAAACAGTGGATATCATGCTTCAAATAGCAAGAGGTATTAAAGTTGCTCATGATAGCTATATCATTCATAGGGATTTAAAACCCCAAAATATCATGATTAAAGATGATGGTATGGTTAAGATTACTGACTTTGGTATTGCGATGGCGCTTAACTCAACGCAGCTAACGCAAACGAACTCTGTTATGGGATCAGTTCATTACCTGCCACCAGAACAAGCATCAGGTAAAGGCGCAACGATTAAGTCGGATATCTATTCTTTAGGTATACTTTTCTATGAACTTTTAACTGGTATTTTACCTTTTAAAGGTGATAATGCCGTTGAAATAGCCTTAAAACAGCTAAAAGATCCAATCCCATCAGTAAGAGCACAAAACGCGAGTGTTCCACAAAGCGTTGAAAATATTATCTTAAGATGTGCAGCTAAAAATCCTAAAAACCGTTATGAAGACGTTAGTGAATTAATTAGAGACCTTGAAGTATGTCTTAATGAAGAAAATTTAAATCAAGATAAATATGTTTATAAGTACTCAGAAGTATCTTTTGATGAAGCTGTTAAACCAGTCGTGCCCAAAATCAAAGATATTAAGGAAAAACAAGGTAAAAATAAAAAAGAAGAAGTTATTACAACGAAGATGGACGATGAGTTTGAAGTTAAGCGTAATAAAGGGAAAGTTATTATTTGGTCTTTACTAGGCGTTTTATTTATCCTTCTTCTAGTTATGGTTTTCTATGTTATACCAAAGGTTAAAGAAGCTAATAAAGATATTAAATTAATAGATGTTAGTGGCTATAATTATAAAGATGCTAAAAGAGCTCTTAATGATGCAGGTTTTGCTGTTATGGATGAAGTAATTAAAATAAACTCGGCATCTGTTGATTTTGATAAAGTTATTAAAACGGATCCTGAAGCGGGAACGTATATTCCGCGTAAACGTAAGATTCAGCTTTATGTATCAAAAGGAGCGGAAAAGAAAACTCTTGATAATTACATGGGACGTAATTACCGGGATGTTAAGAATCAACTTGAAGCTAATGGCTTTAAAGTAAATATTATTAAAGAGAAAGTTGGGACAACTGGTAATCCTGGGGTTGTTATTAAACAAAAACCAGAAGCTGGTAAGGCTTTAGAAGAAGGCGGAGAAGTAACTTTATATATTCCTGACATGCTAGAAACATATCCCGATTTTGTCAAAGAAGAATGGACGCCTGATGATGTTGATACTTTTGCTAAACAATATAAAATTATCTTAAAGAAAGAAGTAGTAGAAAACTCTTCATTTGAAGAAGGTAAAATTTTTAGACAAAGTAGATCAGCTGGAACTAAAATAGTGCCAGGCGTTGATTTAACTATTTACATTTCGAAAAAACCTAAAAAAGAAAGGCCAGAAATTGAATAAATGCAAGATGGACAGATAATTAAAGTACACACCAAAGAATATGTTGTTGATACCGGTAGCAATCTTGTTACTGCAAGAATTAGGGGGATATTTCGCTTTCTAGATGAAAAACCCTTAGTTGGAGACTATGTAACGATTGATGAACATAACACAATAGTTAAAATTCATAAGAGAAAAAACCAAATAGATAGACCAAGTGTTGCTAATATTGATTATGCTTTTATCGTTATGAGCATCACTGATCCGGACTTTGATTTTTATCTACTTGATAAATTAATCTCTCAAATGGAAATGAATGCGATTAAACCAGCGATTGTTGTAACGAAAACGGATATTGAAAGGGTAAGTTTAGTTAAAAAACTTTTTAAAGATTTAACTTACTATGAAGATTTAGGCTATCCTGTTTTTGAAGGGGATAGTTTAAATGAAATAAAGACCTTTTTAAAAGGAAAGACGGTAGTTTTAGCGGGTCAAACGGGAGCAGGAAAATCTACCCTTATTAATAGACTAGCGCCGCATCATAATCTAAAGACTGGTGAAACAAGTAAAAAACTTGGAAGAGGTAGGCATACGACTAGACACGCGGAAATTCTAGAAGTATATGACGGGCATCTTGTCGATACTCCTGGTTTTTCTTCCTTAAACTTTCATAATATTAAAGAAGAAGATATTAGAAATAGTTTTATTGAATTTAAAGATTTTAACTGTAAATATAAAGATTGTTCACATATTAATACGGATGGCTGTGAAGTTATTAAGAATTTAAATAACAAGATGTTAAAATCAAGATATGAAAATTATCAAAAAATATTAAAGGAGTCTAAATAGTGGTTGGAGTATCGTTTCTAGGATATAAGGATTTTAATGGTTTTATTAAGATGATTAATGATAGTAAAGCTGATTTTATCCACGTTGATGTTAAGGATAATAAGTTTGTTAAGGGGCGTCATGACCCTTTCTTAAAGCTTTATAAGGCTTATTTAAATAAACCACTTGATGTTCACTTAATGTGCGAAAGGCCGCATAAATATATTAGAAAGTATGCTTTTTTACCAGCTCGGTATATTACTATTCATGTTGAAATAGATAATCCTTTAGAAGAACTTAATTATATTGAAGAGTTTGGCATCAAAAAAGGTTTAGCAATTAAACCTAGTAGTGATCTTGATTTATTAACGCCATATCTTGATAAAATTGATTATATCCTTTTAATGAGTGTTGAACCTGGTTTATCGGGGCAAAACTTTATAGAAGAAACTTATGATAGACTTAGGTGTCTTAAGGAAATGATAAAAGGCCGTAATATTGTTATTGCAATTGACGGCGGTATAAATAACATAAACGCTCCTAAACTAAAGAAGCTTGGAGCAGATATCTTAGTATCATCTAGTTATGTTTTAAACGGTGACTTTAATGAAAGGATTGGTTTACTTAAATGAAAAAAATAGTTATCTTTTTATTAATTATGCTCCTTGGAGGCTGTACTTATCAGGTTGAATCTGATAAAGACAAGATTGTCTATGTTAAAAAACAAAAACAAGAAGAAGTGCATGACTCTAGTATCGAGAGGCCTCTAACTAAAGAAAGAATAGGTAACTTTGAAAGTATTAATTCAAATAAAGATAAATATTTTATTAATGTTAAATTAGATAGTTATAAGAAAACCTTATATGAAACTTTAAAAAATGAACTTAATGATGATACTAAGTTAATTAATCCCAAAGAAGGTCATGACTTTATAAGGTTTACTTATGAATTAAAATCAAGTAATAAGGAAACTTCAACAAGAGTAAGTGTTTTAGGACTTAATGGTAAAAAAATTATTTATAATAATCTTGAAGAAGATATTGAAGTAAAAGAAATAAAAAGAGAAATCAAAGATAATATTTATAAAGTAGATGCGTATTTTCAGGTACCTAGTAATGAAAATAAATTCTTACTAGTATTTGGAGATTTAAATAAAAAAGCGTATTATGTAATAGAAAAGGAGAATTTATGAAAATATTAGTAACTGGAGGACTTGGTTATATTGGATCACATACGGCAGTTGAGCTACTTAATGAAGGCTATGAAATAGCAATAGTAGATGATTTATATAATTCAAAGATTGAAGTAAAAGATAAAATTGAAGAAATAACAGGAAAAACTTTTAATTATTATAATCTTGATGTTTGTGATAAAGAAGGTTTAAGAAAAGTTTTTGAAAGTGAGGGATTTGATGCGGTTATCCACTTTGCGGGATATAAAGCGGTTGGAGAATCTGTTAGAAAGCCTTTAATGTATTACCGTAATAATCTTGATTCAACTTTAACCGTTCTTGAACTTATGGAAGAATTTAAGGTTAATAAATTTGTGTTTTCATCAAGTGCTACAGTATATGGAGATCCAGAAAAGCTTCCAATTAGTGAAGAAGCTAAAGTTGGTGGAACTACTAATCCATACGGAGCAACAAAACTTATGATTGAAGGCATTTTAAAAGACGTAAGTATTGCAAATCCTGATATGAATATTATCGTGCTTAGATATTTTAATCCGGTTGGAGCTCACTCTTCATATTTAATTGGCGAAAATCCAAATGGTATTCCAAATAACTTAATGCCTTATATTGTCAAAGTAGCAACTGGAGAACTTCCAAAACTAACTATTTTTGGAGATGATTATGACACTAAAGATGGAACTGGTGAAAGAGACTATATCCATGTAGTAGATCTAGCTAAAGGGCATGTAGCAGCTTTAAAGAACTTTGATAAGATTAAAGGCATTGATTACTTTAACCTAGGTACAGGGAAAGCTTATTCAGTCCTTGAAATGGTTGAAGGCTTTGAAAAGGTAAACGGGGTTAAAGTAAATTATGAAATAGGACCAAGAAGAGAAGGCGATATCGCTTCATGCTACGCTGATCCATCTAAAGCTAATAGCGTTTTAAACTGGAAAGCCGAAAAAACGCTAGAAGATATGGAAAGAGATGCCTATAACTACGCCATTCAAGGAAAATAAATGAAAAAAGTTTTAATATGTGCATATTCTTTAGATATTGGTGGCATAGAAAAAGCTTTAATTAATTTATTAAAAAATATTGATTATGATAAGTATCAGGTTGATTTAATATTACATAAAAAGGAAGGTATCTTTTTAAAAGATGTTCCAGGTAAAGTTAGAATAAAAGAATTTAACTATAGTAAAGCTAGTAATAAAATAATTCGTAAGATAGGAAATCTCCTTGCATACTTTAAATTCTATATTCTAAATCATCATAAATATGATATATCACTTGCTTTTACAACTTATGATAATGTGGGAGCTAGACTTTCTTTAATGGCATCTAGTAATTCTACTTTGTTTATTCATAGTAATTATTATGATGTTTATAAAGGTGATATTTCTAAAATAAAAGACTTCTTTAGTAAGCTTAAAGTAAATAAATTTAAAAGATTAGTTTTTGTATCCAATGAAGCAAAAGAAGGCTTTTTAAAAGTCTTTAAGACTAAAGAGGAAACTGTTGTTATTAATAATTTAATTGATTATGAAGATATTCTTGTAAAAGCTAAAGAAGAAGTAAACTTTCCTAAACAAAAAATCAATTTATTATATGTAGGCCGTTTAACGGAAGAAGATAAAGCAGTATCACGTATTATTAATTTAATGAATAAACTAGATAATGCTGTACTTCACGTTGTTGGAAGCGGGCTAGATGAAAACATGTATAAAGAAATGGTTAAAAAGTTAAACCTTGATAATGTTATCTTTTATGGAAAAGATAATAATCCTTATAAATATATGAAAGAAGCAGATTATATACTTTTATCATCTAATTATGAAGGTTTTCCTGTTGTCTATAACGAAGCTTTAGTTTTAAATAAGCAGGTTATTTCAACAGTAGATGCATCGGATGATGTATATAAAGCAAGTGATTATTTCTTTATTGTTTCTAAAAATAACTTTATTGAAGAAGCTAGTAGGATTATTAATAATAATGAACAAAAGAAATATATCCAGCCTGATTTTGAAGAAATAAACCAAAGTAGAATTAAAATAATTTTTTGTAAATAACGTCTTGTAAAAGACGTTTTAATTTTATAAACAAAAATAATATAATTTATTGAGATGTCATCGGTTTTTGATATAATTATTAAAGGAGGCTGTATGACGAAGATAATTCACTATTGCTGGTTTGGACCAAACCCTAAACCTAAATTATTTTATAAATGTCTTAAGAGCTGGCAAAAATTTTTGCCGGACTTTGAAATTAAAGAGTGGAATGAAAGTAATTCTGACTTAGAAGCCAATGAATTTGTTAAAGAAGCCTATAAAGAAAAAAAATGGGCTTTTGTTTCTGACTACATTAGAACAAAAGCGTTATACGAAGAAGGTGGATTATATTTAGATACTGATATGGAAATTACCGCTCCTATTGATGATTTACTAGATGATGAATCTTTTTTAGGTTTTGAACAAAGTTCTTACGTAGCTGTTGGTATATGGTGGGAAAAGAAACCTAAATCTTTTTTAACAAAAAAATTATTAGATAAATATAATAATATTTCCTTTAATATCAAAAATATTTATATGTTTGCAATCCCAAAGTTAATTACTGATATTCTTATTTCTCAGGGCTTAACTCTTTTTGACTATTTTAATACTCAAAAGGTAAATGATATAACTATTTATAGTGCTGATTATTTTTATCCAATTCCATTTGAACATGATACTGATATTACTAGTAAAAACACCCGTGGTATTCATTATTATGATGCGAGTTGGGTGGATAATTCATTCATGTTAAGAGAAAAAATTGCTCATTTAAGAAAAAAGACTTGGTTTGAAGTGTTGTTTAGGTCTGCTAGATTCTTTTACCGTGGAGCAAAGAAAATATTATCATTTATAAAATCTATTATTTCAAGAAAACAACATATTCCCAACACGTTAGAAGAACGTGTAGATATAACAGTAGATATGATTAATAAACTTAGTGATGATGCGACATATATGTGCTTCTATAATTCAAATTGGCTTGGAACAGCTAATTCTACTAGAGATCTATTTAAAAACCTTATAAATTCTGGTGAAATAAGAACACTAAAAGATGTTGATAAGATTGTTTTTGCAATTATTAAAAAAGAAAATATTAAACAGGTTATTTTTTCTGCATTTCCTCTTGGGCTTTATGACCTTATTAAAAGGCTTAAGGCATTAAAACCAGATTTAAAAATAAAGGTATATTGGCATGCAAGCAATTCACATATGCATGACAATTATAGTGCTTCAAGAAATATGGAAATTATAGAGCTAGCTCATAATGGTTATATTGATGAAGTCGCTATTTGTAAAAAATCTTTAGTTAATTTTTACAATAAGAAGGGTATAAGTACATCTTTTTTAAGTAATCAACCTGATTTACTTTCATTACGGCCTAATATAGATAAGAAAACTAATGATAAAATAAGAATTGGAATTTACGCTGCAGATCCCAGGGTAAAAGGTAAAAATTTGTATAATCAAATGGTAGCTGTTTCGTTAGTTGAAAACGTTGTTTTAGATGTTGTTCCACTTTCTGAAGAAGTTAAAATTTTTGCTAGTCTTTTAAACATTGAATTAACTGGTACTCATCGCTTAAAACGTGATGATTTATTAAAACGTATGGCTTTAAATGATGTTAACTTATATGTTACATATACTGAGTGTGCTCCAATGCTACCGCTTGAAAGCTTGGAGATTGGTGTTCCATGTATTACAGGAAATAATCACCATTATTTTAATGGTAAATTAAGATCTTATTTAGTAGTTAATAATGAGAGTAGTCCAATAGCAATTAAAGAATGCTTATTAAAAGCTTATGAACATTGCGATGAAATTAATAAAACATATATGGATATACGTCAAGATTTGATAGCAGAACGCAATCGTTTAGTAAAGGAGTTTTTAGATAAATGAAAAAGGAATATATTGTCATAAGCTCTAATAGAGTAGAACCTATAATAAATGAAGCGTTAGAATATACTTTTGGAAATTTAGTAATTTTAAAAAATGATAATAAAGAAGTTGATTTATTTGCTTTTAAAAACCTAGAAAATTATAAGCGTATAATTATAGTAGGATTTACAAATAGTTCAATACGTATTATCGCTAGAGCAAAAAAAGAAAATAAGCTATATTTTATATATGATCGCGAGTTATCAGATACATCTATGGAAGAAATGAGAATAATTGGAAATTTACTACAGAATAAAAGAATTTGTGGAGTAGCTTTTCTCTATGAAAGTAGCTATCTTATGTTTAAAAAAAATAAAAAAGTTTCTATTATTAATTTAAATATAGGTGGAAATAAATCGGTTACGAAAAGAAACTCTATAGGAATTATCTCTAAAACTAATGATTTTTCCAGTAGTTTTTATAACTCTTTATCAGCGGCATCATTATTGGATTTTAATATATATGTAGCTTGTAAGAGAGAAGTAAATAAAAAATTTGTGAAAAATTATGGTATAAAAATTAAAGAAGATGATAATTTCTTAAAAAACAATTTAAATATACACATTAATTTTTATGATGATCTAGGACTTGCATTTATGAAAAGCATGAATAGTGATTCCCTTTGCTTAATTGGCAATAATATATTGTTAAAAAATGGCATATTAAGTGAATACTTAATGGTAAAAAGTGACGATAATGTTGCCGAAATATATGAAAAAATCCAAAATGCTTTAGAAAATAAAGTAGAAATTTTAAAAGAATATCAAAAGTTTAAGAAGAATTATGATAAACTATCAAAAGATAGTGTTGATAATTTTTTTAAATAAGGATTTAATTTAGAAGAAAGGAATATTTATATGAAGTATGGAATTATAATGTTTAAAAACACGAAAAACTTAGGTGATGATATTCAAACTTATGCACAAATGAAATATTTACCTAGAATAGATTATGTGATTGAAAGAGAAAAGCTAGATTGTTTTACACCTAATAAAACTGAAGATGTTTTCGCTATTATTAGTGGTTGGTTTATTCATAATCAAACTAGTTTTCCAATATCGCCTTTTATTAATCCTTTATATATATCTTGCCATTTTACTGATTATTTGAAGGGGAAAAAGCCACTTTATATGGATGATGATTTTTTTAAAAGTATAAAGAAGTTTGAACCTATTGGATTAAGAGATAACCTTTGTAAAAAGTATCTGGATGAGAATAATATTAAAAATTATTTTTCGGGATGCTTGACTCTAACTATTGATCCTATAAAAAATGTTAAAAAAAGAAATCAAATATGTTTAGTGGACGTTGATAATAGAGTTGAGTATAAAATGAAAGATTTAGATATACCTTATATTTTAACTAGTCATGATATCAATAATAATATAAATGAAAAATTGAGTTTTGAAGAGCGTATGGAAAATGTAAAAAGTCAGCTTAGACTTTATCAAGAAAGTAAATTAGTGATAACCAGCAGATTACATGTTGCACTTCCATGCCTTGCAATTGGAGCTAATGTATTATTAATATATGATGAGAATAATATAGATGTTAAAAATCGGCTAGGCTCATATCTAGATTTACTTAATTATACTAGTGTGGAAGATTTTATAAAAAATCCAAACTTTGATTATAAAAATTCTAAAAAATATTTAAAACTAAGAAAAGGTTTAGAAACAGTAGTAGAAAATCATATAAAAGAACTAAAACCTCGTGACTTAAGCTTAGAAAATTTAGATTATTTTAAAAAATATTATGTAAATAAAAAAGATAAAATTGATAATATTTATAACGAAGAAATAAATGACTTAAGAAAAGAATTATCTGATTTGTATGTAGAAAGCGGTAAATTATTTATGCAACGAAATGCTTATCTTAACAATATTAAGTTTATGCAAAAACCAGCTCTTGAATCTTTTAAACTTAAACATCAATATGTTAATTCAATATATTATAAAATACGCACGTTCTTAAAGAAGATTAAAAATCGTATAAAGGGGGAAAAGTAATATGAAGAAAGTTGTTCTTGTAGTCGATGCCGATAACTGGGCTTTTGCTAACATTGCAAAAAATTTTAGTTTAAATTTAAAAAATATTTATGACTTTAAAATTCTCCCAATTAGATATTTTGATGAAGATTTAGGACGCTTGCTTTTAGAAACTGAGGATGCTGATTTAATACACTTTTTATGGCGTGGTTTAATAGCGGGAATAGAAAGTGATAATTTTTTGGATAGTGCTAACACGTTACAAATGACAAGAGCAGAAATGATTGATAAATATTTAAAAAGTAAGATAGTTACAACTGCAGTATATGATCATTTATACGTAGGTGATAATGCTATTAGTATGACTCAATATATTATAGATTTTTGTGATTTATATTACGTATCTTCAAATAAGCTTAAAAAAATCTATGATGAATTACCTCTTTCTAAAAAGCCGTATAGTGTAATTACTGACGGAATTAATTTAAAGGAATTTTATCCAATAAATTTAGAAAGATTTAAAAATCTTAATAATAGACCTCTTGTTATAGGGTGGGTTGGAAATAGTGCTTGGGAAAAAGATAGTGGAGATCCAAAAGGAGTTAATACTATTTTAAAACCTGCTATTAAGGAGTTGCAAAAAGAAGGACTTGATATAGAAATGTATTTTGCTGATAGACAGGAGCGTATGATACCACATAATGAAATGGTTAATTATTACTCGAAGTTAGATTTGTATATTTGTACTTCTGAAATGGAGGGAACACCTAATCCAGTTTTAGAATCTATGGCAACAGGTGTACCTATTATCTCCACTGATGTTGGTATCGTCCCTGATGCTTTAGGACCTAAGCAAAAAAAATATATAATGAAAGAAAGAACTAAGAAGGAATTAAAAAGACTTATTAAGGAAGTTTACAATAATAGAAAAGTATTAGCAGAGCTAAGCGAAGAGAATCTTGAATACATCAAATCGTGGGATTGGCGTGAAATTTCTTATGATATGAAAAATTTCTTAGATCAAGCGTTTAAAAATGCAAAAAAGTAAAAGAAATTATGGAATAGATTTATTAAGATTTATCTCTATGTACTTTGTTCTTGTCTTACATTCACTTGGAGCAGGGGGATTGCTTAAAGGAACTATACCTGGAAGTATTCAATATAAAACAGTATGGTTTATGGAAACAGGGGCATATGCTGCTGTAAATATCTTTGGCCTGATAAGTGGCTATGTTATGTATAAACAAAAGAAACATAAAATAGCTAATTATATTAACCTATGGTTAACTTGTGTTATATATGTTTTACTAATTAGAATTTTCAAGGAAAATACATATGATATAAAAACTATTATCAGAACTTTAATGCCATTTTCTAATAGAGCTTTCTGGTATTTAAATGCTTATACTGGTTTATTTCTTTTTATTCCTTTTATTAATAAATGTTTAAGTAAATTAACAATTAAAGATGCTAAAAGATTATTTTATGTAATTTTATTATTTGTATGTGTTGGGTTTATTGCTGATGGTTTTTATCTTCAAGAAGGGTATTCTTTTGCCTGGCTTACAATTCTTTATATGCTTGGAGCTTTAATTAATAAAACAAATATATTTAAAAATATAAAAACAAAATATTTTATAATAGCTATTATATGCATGTGGTTAATTAGCTATTTCTATTATATTTATGGGTTGGATTTTTATATTTTGCATAAAAGGATGTTTATATCATATATTTCACCAACAATACTCGGAATAGCTATTTGTTATTTAGTTATTTTTTCTAGAATTAAATTAGGTGAATTTTTAACAAGTTTTACTAGGTTTATAACACCTTCGGTATTTAGTATTTATATAGTTAATGCATTCTTTTTGTATGATAAATTTTTATACTTAAGATATTCTAATCCACTGCGTATTATTTTATATGTATTAGGATTTGATTTTATATTTGCAATTGCTATCATAATTATAGATAGAATTAGATTATATATTTTTAACAAGATTGGCATTATTAAACTAATTAAAAAGATTGAATATCAAATTAATAAAAATATGCTATAATGAAATAAACAAGGAGTATTCTGCTGTTATGAAATCCATATTAAAAAATAATAAACAGATAAAGAAACTAATGACATCAAAGTTAATTATATTTCTTTTATCTTATATGGCTACATATACTTTGTCTATTCTGGGGGCTATAGACGGATTAAATGTTATGTCATTATTTATATTAATTACAATTTATTATTTATATTCAAATACTATTTTTAAGAAACAAAATAAAGCTGACATTAAATACTCCTTAATTTTAGGCTTTATTTTTACCTTATTATTTGTACTGGGCTGGCATGTTAGTAGACATCTATATATAAAGGGTGTTGTCATCATGAGGTTAATTTTGTCGCCAAGGACTCTGCTTTATGTGCTAAGCCTCTTTCCTTTTTTTTCATCGGTTATCCTTTATTTGTTTAATAAATTAGGGAAAATAAAATTAGAATCTTGGAAAATTAGTAATAAAAAATTATTCCTTATATCTTTTATTTCTATGTTTTTAATATGGTTTATATATTATGGAGTATTTTTCCCGGGCTTTTTAAGCCCTGATTCAATAGTACAGCTAAACCAGGTGATAGGTGTTGTGGACTTTTTTGACCATCATCCAGTTTTGCATACCCTCTATATAGCTTTTTTCTATAAAATTGGGTTGCATTTTTTTGGTAAGCCTAATCTAGCTATAGGTTTTTTATGCTTTTCGCAAATAATAATTTTAGCGAGTATCTTATCATCGGTGATTATATATTTAAAAAATAAGAAAGTCCCAAAAAATGTATTAATTTTATTTATAATATATTATTCTTTAAGCCCAATTTTTGGATATTATTCAATAACTGTTTGGAAGGATGTTATTTTTGGTGCTCTTACTCCTTTAGTTGTAATAAGCTTATATGATATAGTAACAAAAGGTGATGATGCTTCAACAAAAGACTATATTGCTTTGTTTATATTTACTCTTTTATGGGTATTATTTAGAAATAATGGTATATATGTGGTGTTATTAATGACATTAATGGTACTAATATTTTTTAGAAAAAAATCTTTTAAATTAATAAGTATATTTATAATAGTTTTTGTATGTTATTCAATTATTAAAGGACCTATATTTAAAGTGTTTAATATAAAAAAATCTAAAAGTTCTGAATACATTGCTATTCCAATGCAACAAGTAGGAAGAATGATATGGATGGATGCCGATTTAGATACTAAAGATTTAGAAACTATTAACAAATTAATACCGCTTGATGAAGTTAGGAAAGTTTATACTCCAAATGTTAGTGACGCTATTAAATTTTCTAGAAAATATAATGATAAATTTTTTGATAATAATAAAAAGGAATTTCTAAATATTTATTTGAGATTTATAAAGCACCATCCTTTAATTGCAATTGATGGTTACCTTGCGAGTACTATTGGTTATTGGTATCCAAATCAAATTTACTGGTCTTATGCTGATTCAATAACAGAAAATAATTTAGGATTTAAAACTACTCCATTTATTAAATCTGACAAATTACATAGAAAAATTAAAAAAGCCTCTAATTCATATAGACCTATCATCTCTTTTTATTTAAGAGTAGCAATTTATTTTTGGATTATTTTATTCTTTTTGTTCTTGATAGTAAGAAATAAAGGAATTAAATATATATATCCATTTATGCCGATTATTGGTATATGGTTAACATTAATGGCGGCATCTCCCGTATTTGGAGAGTTTAGATATATCTTTGGAGCAGTAACTAGTTTGCCGCTAGTGATAGGGCTAGCTCTTGGTAAGGAAAAGGAGAAGATATGAAAAATAAAAAAATTGCTGTGCTTCTTCCATGTTATAATGAAGCACTAACGATAGGAAAGGTCGTTAAAGATTATAAAGAGGCTTTACCTGAAGCTGATATTTATGTTTATGATAATAATTCAACTGATGGTACTGATAAAGTGGCTAAAAAGGCTGGGGCTATAGTTAGATATGAATATAGGCAAGGTAAAGGTAATGTTATCAGAAGTATGTTCCGTGATATCGATGCTGATTGCTATATTATGGCCGATGGTGATGATACATATCCAGCTGATAAAGCTAGAGAAATGAGTAACTTAGTTCTTGAAGGTAAGGCTGATATGGTAGTAGGGGATAGATTATCTTCAACATATTTTACTGAAAATAAAAGACCTTTTCATAATAGTGGAAATTTACTAGTTAGATTCTTTGTTAATAAATTATTTAAAAATGATATTAAAGATATTATGACTGGATCTAGAGCATTTAGTTATGATTTTGTTAAAGGCTTTCCTGTTCTTTCAAAAGGTTTTGAAATAGAAACGGAAATGAGTATTCATGCTGCTGATAAAAACTTTAAATTAGCTGTTGTACCAGTTGATTACCGTGACAGGATGGAAGGGTCAGTTTCTAAACTTAATACAGTATCAGATGGCATTAAAGTATTAAAAACCATTTATAATTTATTTAAAGAATATAAACCAGGTGTTTTCTATTCTATTTTGAGCATCTTATTCTTTATTATTTCTCTATGCACAGCTCTTCCTTTATTTAAGAGTTTTAATAAAATATGTTTAATTATAAGTGTTATAAGTTTTGCTATTTTCTTAGCTTGTTTATTATCAGCAATTATTTTATCTAGTATTAATAAAAAGAATAAACAAAATTATGAGTTATATTTAAATCAAATAAGGATGAAAAAACGTGAAAAAGATAACTAAGCTTTATTCTAAATATGAAGAATTTATTAATTATATTATTGTTGGTGTTTTAACTACTATTGTTAGTTTGGGTATCTATTATAGCTTAAGATATCTTGTTTTAACGAGTAATAATCAGCTGCATATTCAAATATCCAATGTTATTGCATTTATTCTAGCTGTTTTATTTTCCTATACTTTAAATCACAGCTGGGTTTTTAAAAGCGAGAAAAAAGACGCGGAAAAAAGAAAAGAATTCTTGAGTTTTGTCCTTTCAAGAATTCTAACGCTTTTACTTGATATGGGGATGATGTTTCTTTTAACAGCACCTTTAAAAATAAATGATAAGATTGCTAAACTAATCGTGCAGGTTGTGATAACTGTTGCTAATTATATTATCGGTAAGTTTTTAGTTTTTAAAAAATAAAAGAAGCTTTAATTAGCTTCTTTTATTTTGATAGCTTCAGTTGGACACATGTCCCTTGCTTCTTTAACAAGTTCTTTGTCTTCATCATTTATTTCTTTTTTAACTTCTGCAATACCTTCTTCACCAATTTCAAAGACGTCTGGGCATATTGCTTCACAGGCACCGCAACCGATGCATGAATCTTTCATAATTTCTACTTCCATCTATAACCTCCATAAATATTATAACTTATTTTTTAGATAATAAATATCTTTAATTAAGTCTTTTTATATGATATTATTATTCTAAGTAGGAGACTATAATGAAGAGAAGGATGAATCGTTATTTAGATAATACTGAAAGACTTAAAAGTAACGTTAAAAGCCGAAGTGAAAGAAATAGACATTTATATGGTCCATCTTCTAGCATTGAGGTTTCTTCTTTTGATGGTGGCATTGATATCTTTAAAAGTGCTGATGAAGATGATGCTAAATATATTAGTCTTGATGAATTAAAGAAAATAGCTAGCAGTAAAAAACCGGTCTTTGATATTAATAAGTATCTTGAAGAAGCAAAAGAAGCCCGTCAAAAAGATGATGAAGAGATGCTTCAAGATAAAAAGAATGAAGAATATTATAATGTTTTATCTAGTTTAAATAAAAAATATGTGTCTTCTAAAACTGAAGATTTAGAAAACTTAGTTAAAGAAGTAAAAGAAAGTGTTAAAGAAGAAGCAACAATTGAAGAGACCATGCTTAAAGCCTTAATGGAAACCAAGGATTTTACGAAGTTTGATACTGCTACTTTAGAAAAAGTCCTAGATGGAACGCATGAAGCAACACTCGAAAAAGAAACGGGTACTAAAGAATTAGAAACTAAAGAAAATACTGTTACCGAAAAGACAATGGAAAAGAAAGAGCCGGAAACAGCAGAGCAAGCTAAAGTCTACGTAGAAGGCGGGAAATTTGTTAACTCTTTTTACACGAGAAGCATGGATCTATCTGATAAAGACTTTGCAACTTACGAAGATGAACATAGAACTGGTAAAAAGCTTGTTATCTTCCTTGTAATATGTATAATATTAATCATTATAGCTATAGGAGTTCTTCTTTATTTCTATAAGATATAGGTGATATATGATTGAATATAATGATATTAAATATGAATTAATTGAAGATTATAAACATAAATTTGATAAAAATGAAGTTAAAGAATATTTGACGGATTTTTATAAAATATATGATTATGTGCTAGGTGATTATTTTGCGGGAAGAGTTAGATTAAAAGGCTTTTATGATAGCCAAAATAAGAAAGCTAATAAAAGTAATAACTTTAAATATGTAAAAGACTATATTACTAATTATTGTTCTTATGACTGTGCTTATTTCATCCTAAAGAAAATTAAGTAATATGAGATGTAAAAAGACTTTTAAAATAATATATAATAATATATAATAAAGAATAGAGAGGATTATATGAAAGATAAGAAATTAATGTCTATTGTTCTTGAAGATGGATCTATAGATGAAGTTGAAGTATTAGTAAGCTTCAAATTTACTGATACTAATAAAGAATATGTTGTTTATACAAAAAATGAATTAGATGATATGGGAAATGTTACTATTTATGTAGCATCTTTAACACAACAAGAAGGTAAAGACCCAGTACTTGGCGGGGTTGAATCAGAAGAAGAATGGGATAGAATTAAGGACTTATTAAGAGATTTATCTAAACCACAAGAGACGAAGTAGGAGGTTGTTATGATTAGTAAAGATTACCTTGATGCAGTAAAAGAAATTATTAAATTAAATCCAGAGAGGCAAGTAGCTTTAAATACAGATGTTGATAGCATCTTATTTATTGATGGCGATATGGCTGATTTTGCTTTGCCTGAAAATTGTCATTATGAAGATAATAAGTTAATTGTTAATGATAAGGCTTACGACATTAAAAATATTAAAGAAATGGAAGAAGATGAGCTAATTACAGGTAAAAAATTAGAAGATATGCTTGGTTTATCAGATACTATTTTAAAAGCTTTTATCAATGATAAAAATGCTAAAATAGAATTTACTGATGCACCTGAAAAAGCTACAGCTAAGAGTCTAGCTAAACGTATTAAATTAATGCCAGAAGACTTTAAACGTTTTGTAGAAAAGAATAACTTTATTAAAGGTCTTTATGATAATAAAATTAGAGCTAAAAATCATTATGATCGAGCTCTTAAAGAATATGACCTTGAAAAAGATAACTTTGCTGTTGACTTTGATGATCTTAAAAATAGAGTTAATTCTGGTAACTTAAGTCTAGATGAAGCTAGAGTTGAACTACAACTTTTATTAGAAGCTCTTTCTAAGTCTCAAGCCAGTTTAACCGCTATGAATGTAGCTAGAGCTTATTATAATGAAGGTAGCGGTAAAATTAAAGGCCTTGCTATTCCAAAGGAAGGCATTCTTGGAAAACGTTTTAACTGGTACCGTCATGATCTAAAGAAAGCAACTATGGAAAAAGCTGAAAAGCTATTTATGGAATATGCTGATGCTCTTATTAACTTTAAAGATAAAGATGATACTAATTTCCTAGAACGTGTTGAAGCTAATATGAAAGCTTTTGGTAAAGTGCCTACTCTTGTATCAGATAAGATAATTAATGGTGAAGATGAAATTAGTATTGAAGATGTTAAAAAGGAAATGGCTCCTAAAGAAGAAACACTTCCTAAAGAAACAACTTCAGCTAAAGAAGAAGTTAAACCTCAAGCTAAATCTGAAGATAAAAAGTTAAGCGATTATGTTTTCAATGTACTTAAACTATATAATAAATATGATGATTTACTTGGTAGTGATGATCCTCTAATTATGGCTCAAAAAGCTAATGTTAAAGAACAAATTAATAGAGCAGTTAGAGAATATCTAGTTGACGCTAGACATATTAATATTGATGACTGGGTTAATTTAGATGATATTAGTTTAGCTATTGCCCGTGATATTACTAAGCAAACCCTTGAAAATAAACGTATCCTAGAAGAAAAAGGTTTAACAGTTGAAGGAAGTGATGCTGGTAAATTATATCACTTTAATAACGATGAACTTGAAGAAGCTAAAAGACTTAAATTATTTGAAGCCTATCCAAATCCTCCTTATCCATCATATGTTGAGGAAAATCTAAATAAATGGGAAAAGGCGGCTAAATATGTTGAACCAGAAAAAACAATTGAAGAAATAAGCCATGAAAAATGGCTTGATAGTATTCAAAAGACAGTTGAAGAAAGAGTTAATTTTAAGATGAATCTTGAAAAAGACAAATTCCGTCAACTTAATTTAGATAATGAAATTGCGGCATCTATTAATAACCTTGATAGACTTAAAGATATGAATGCTAAAATCATTGAATTTCAAAAGAATGCTAGTAATCCACATGCTTATGATGAAATAGTAAATAAATATAAACAAGATTTAATTAATGAATATAAGAATCTAGATACTTTATATAAAGAAAGAACCGCTAAGCATGTTGTCGAAAATGATAGAAAGCGTGAAGTAGCATATGCTGAAACACAAGCTAAGGAAGCTGAACTTACTAAGACAGAATTAGATTATTATAAATTCTTTATTAATGATGGAAGAAGTAAAAGAGGAGAAGATGGCTTTTTAGTAGGATATGTTGATGGTGATAATGGTCTTGATGTTGCAATGCTTTCTTATCCTGAAATTGTCCGTCTTGGTTCTTTATACCAAAACCGCGATATTGTTGATATGAATAATGAACTTGAAAAATTAGAAGAAAACAATATAAGTTCAATTAACAAAGAAGAAAATAGAGTAAATCGCGAACGTAAAAAAGCTTTAAATGATCAATTTAAACGTTTAGATAAGATTGACCATCTTCAAAGAGAAATTGAAGAAATTAAAAATAAAGCTAATGAAAATATTAATAATGAACGTGCATCATATAAAGAAGAAGCCAGTGATCTTCATAAAGAAATACGCGATGCAAAAAAGAAAGCTTTAAAAGATCAAGCTAAGTATTTAGATAATAAAAAAGCTGATAAAAGTTTTGAAGATATGCAATCTGAAGAAAAACGAAGTTTTGAAAAAGCTAAAGAACTTGGAAGTAAAGAAGCTTTTGAAGATGAACTTATTAATGATAAGATGTTAGGCTTTGCTTTTACTGAAATATCTCGTGATGAAGATGCTGATATTGATAATCCATTTATTGATAATCACCGAAAAGATGATATTATTCTTGGAAGAGATAAAGATAATAAAGTTGTCTTTGATTATAATGGCTCTATTGCTAAAGAAGATGTTTTAGCTGAATTTAGAGAATATTATGATACGAAGTATGGTGTTGATAAGGAAACAGCTGAAGAATTTGCAAATGAATTAAATCCACAAGCTAAAGCAGCTTATATAACATCATATAAAGAATATCAAAAAATTAAAAATGAAGCTAAAAATAAAGCTAATCAAATATATGCTCATATTATTAACAAATAAAGCTTAGTTAAAAAAACATAATGCAACTTTTTAGTTTATATTGATATTACATAGAGAAAAAGTAATTTTTTCTCTTTTTTTTATAAAATAGATGCTGAATAGAGAAATTATTGCATACAAAAATTTTTTAATTATTTTAAAAATTGCATTTAAATATTTAAGTAATAATATAATGCAAGAATGTTGACTTTTCCAACATTCTTGCATATAATATAAATGTATTTATTTGTTGGGGTGATGTATATGAAGGAGTTAAATTATAATAAAATAGGAGAAAGATTAAGAAAACTTAGAAAATATATGGGATTAACCCAAGAACAAGTTGCTGAAATTTTAAGTGTAGGTAGAGATGCAATATTAAGAATTGAAAAAGGTGATAGAAAAATTGATTTACAAGAATTGGTGAGTTTTTCAAAATTATATAATATAAGCATGGATGAATTAACAGCAGAAGAACATACTATAAGTAGTTGTGATGTTGCTTTTGCGAGGGGCTTTAATGAATTAAGTGAAAAGGATAAAAAAGAGATTATTAGTTTAATCGAATATAAAAACATTTTAAAGCTGCAAAATAAGGATGATTAATATAATGCCAGAAGAATTAGCAAAAAGTGAATTAGAAAAATTAAAAAGAAGTGTCGAATTAACTTTTCCAATAGATCCATTTAAAATTCTCCACGATGCAGGTGTAAATGTTGCGTTAAAAGATTTTGAAAATTTAGACGGGATCATTATTAATGATAAAGATAATTGTACAATTGTAGGTATTAACTCAAATAACGGTTGGCAAAGGCAAAGATTTACTGCAGCACATGAGTATTGTCACTTTATAAAAGACTTAAATAAAGAAATTGGAACAACTGACTATATTAAGTGCTTAAAAAAGTCAAATAAGAAAATTGAAAAATTTGCAAACGATTTTGCAGGTTATTTGCTTATGCCTACTGATGAGTTAAGACTTGTATGTGAGCAATATAAAAATAAAGATGGATATATTGATTTTGAAAGTATTACAATTATAGCAGAATATTTTGGCGTTAGTTTCTATTCTTGTTTGAATAGAATTGCTTATGGTCTTAATTTAATTGATGGTGACATTTCATCTGAATCGTTAAGGCAAAGAATGAGTGAATATGGTGTGTCAGCAAAAAGACAAGAACTAATAGAAAATAAAATTGATAGCACATTATTATCCAATGTTGTTAGTTCAATGAGTTTTGTAATGGCGGATTTTAATAAATATACTGGTCAAAAGTTTTTGCAAAATTATATTTATAATGATAATAAACTTGAAGGTGTTGAAATTGATAGAAAACAACTAAACTATATATTAGCAGATTTAAATTTTAATGGCGCTGATAGTCAATTCTTTGAAAATGATAGAGAAGAAATAGTAATGACACTTGGTAATTTAGAATTGCAACAATATGTAATAAATACAAAAGATGATATTTCATTAAGAAATTGTGGTCAATTACATTCACTACTATTTAAATATGTTCCATATCCTGAAGATAATGGGAAATTTAGAGATGGTACAGCATTGTTAAAAAAAGGAACAATACAACCAGTTCCATATTATGAAATAAATAATAGAATTAATGAACTTGATGAAGAATTGCAATTTGTTATGAAAAATATAGATCAATATGATATAGGAAAATTTATTGAACAGGTTGCATATTTTACATATAAATTTATTGTAATTCATCCGTTTAGGGATGGTAATGGACGTATATCAAGAGCTATAATGAATTGGCTTTTGATTAAGAAGAAAATACCTCCAATATATATTGATCAAGAGTGTAGAAAAGAATATTATGATTCATTATCAAAAATAGATTTAGAGGAAGATCCGGTTCCATTTATTATGCTTATTGAAAAAAGAATAATTCATACAATGATTGAATTACACAGATATTTATTTGTTGACGAAATAGATGAAGAAGAAATAAATGAGGAGGCTGAAGTTAATGAAAATTAATAAGTGGTCTAGAAATAACTATACAGGTCCAGGTGGTGGACTATATACAGGTCCAGGCGGTGGATTATACACAGGTCCAGGCGGCGGTGCTTATACTGGCCCAGGTGGTGGATTATATACAGGCCTAGGCGGTGGACTATACACAGGCCCAGGCGGTGGATTATATACAGGTCCAGGCGGTGGATTATACACAGGTCCAGGCGGTGGATTATACACAGGTCCAGGCGGTGGATTATATACAGGTCCAGGCGGTGGATTATACACAGGTCCAAGTGGTGGAGCATATAATGGCCCTGGTGAACCATATATGAGTAATATTCCACCATGGCCAGTATTTGTTAAAGAATTAGAAAAAAGAGGCTATAAAAAAGAAGTTGATTTAATTAGAAAATATCACAAATGTGATTAAAAAATAGCTTAGTCAACTTCTAAGCTATCTATAACAGAAACAACATAATCGAGGACATTACTAAACATATGAGAGTATGTATTTAGTGTTTCCTCGATTTTTGTATGTCCTAAATATTTGGCAACTAATGTAACATTTGCATCATTGTTAATAAGCGGTAATACACATTAATGTCTAAAATCATAAATCCGTAATATCCTTTTCTATCCTGTTCATAGAGCATTTTAAGGTCATTTAGCAAGACTTTAGTAATAGGGAACTATTCTTCTTTTTTTCTCTTGAAATTATTGACGGTGAACGACAAACGGCATTAGCAATATTCATTAGCTTATAATTTCTTCTTAATAATTCTATAATTAAAATTCTATCTTAAAAAGTTGCATTTAAGTTTTGAAGTAACATATTAACAAATAAAAGATGTTTTACACATCTTTTTTTGGTATAATAGGAACTGTGAGGAATATTTATGCAAAAGGCTTCAGAATTAACTAGTAAAAAGAATTATAAATATAAACTTGAAGAAAATTTTAATAAGGCCCTAGAAAATAAAAGCTTTAAAAAATTATGCAAAAGTCTAGAGGTGCCTAAACATATTTTGATGAACTATACAACGCGTCTTCTAGAAGTAGCTTTAGAAGAAGATTTAACTAGTAAATGTAAAGCAAACAAGGACTGCATTCATCCTTATAAAGGTTTTATTTATAAGGTAAGAGAAAGTGATGGGGACCTTGAGTTTTACTATGAAAAATGTCCATATGATATAAGTAATCCTAATATGGATATATATAATCTGCCAGTTAATTTAAAGAAAGCCTCATTTGAAAATATCTATTTAAATGATAAAAAAAGAGTTGAAGTAATTAAGTATTTAGCTAAGTATTTAAAAGCTAAAAAGAAACCTAAAGCTCTTTACCTAAGTGGATCTTTTGGCTCTGGTAAAACCTATCTTATTTCAGCTTTATTTAATGAACTTGGTAAACAAGGGGAAAAATCGATAGTTATTCATTTACCTGATGCTATTCGAAGTTTAAAAGACTCTTTTGATAATAATTATGGTGATATCTTTAATAAACTTAAAACTATTCCGTATCTGTTAATTGATGATATTGGAGCCGAGTATTTAAGTCCATGGGTAAGAGATGAAGTGATTGAACCTCTTCTTGACTACCGGATGAATAATAACCTTCCAACCTTTTTCACAAGTAATTATAATTTAAAACAGCTTGAAGAACATTTCTTATTAAATAGTACGACTGATGATATTATTAATGCTAAAAGAATAATGGAAAGAATTAATTGCTTAGCAGTAGAAATGATAATGATAAGTAAAAATTTAAGAGGTAGTGATGGCGAAAGTTAAAAAGAAAGAATTAAGAGAACAAAGAGAATTTATTGAAAAGTATCTAGAAGATTATGAAAATTTAGAAAAGGATACAACTTTATATAATCATCATTTATTAGAGCTCGTTACTGATTTATTTAATCATAATATGCTTCCTAATTATTTTGGGCCTAAAGAACAGATTAAAACTTTTGATTATGAAGTAATAGAGGGTCTTACTAGTGACGTTTTAAATTATTTTAGTAATAATGGAATGGATGATAAGATTAAATACTATAACGAACTTAAAAGACTTTATAATGTTTTAAGAAGTGATACATCAGATGTTAATATTAATAGATCAGGTAGGAAGATTTCTAAAAGTTTAATTAAAAGATTAGATCACCGCATTCAAAATGGTAGTTTTGATAATGAACTTGTTAGTTTACTTGAAAAATGGATACTCCAAAATAAAGATAAAGCTTTATTTGAAAAATTAAATACAGATATGCCTAGTATTTTCTTAAGAGAAAATGAACTAGATGAAAACTTTGTAACGAAAACAGTTCATCGTTATGCTGAAGCGGTTAAGGAATATGTAAGTAGCAGTGATCCTTTTGCCGAAACATCTGATATGGCTTTTTGTGATACTCTTTTAGAAGAGATGCGCGGTAGTATTCAAAGCTTAAATACTAAAAGCAAAATGGATATTAAAAATTATATTGAAATAGAACGTATGAATGCCATAAATTCGGGCAATGAAAACTTTATTAAAGGCATTAATATTTTGAAAGAGCGGTTTATTCAAAATAACTATAAAATGCCAAAAGAAGATCATGACTTTGTTTGTAATCTAGAGCTTGGAGATAACGCTTATGCTCTTATTCAAGGTAAGGATATTATTCTTGATAAAAAGAATTTTACTGAGCATCGGGGTCTTGATATTATTACTATTGATAATAATTCTGATGTGACTAAAGATGATGCTTTATCTTGTCAAAAATTAGAAGATGGTTATATGATTGGCGTTCATATTATTGATCCTATCTCTTACTTTATGGAAGATGAAAAAGCTTCTTCGATAATAGACGGTGAAGGAAATGGAGCTAAGCTTATTCAAAGTGCTCTTTATAAAGCGGAAACTATATATACAGTTGATAATAAAGAAGTACCACTATTTCCAGATTATGTTATTGACCTGATTAAACCTTTAAAAGAAGGTGAAGAAAGCAAAGTAAACAGCTTTTATTTTAATATCGATAATAATGGTGAAGTTAGGGGCTTTAGTATTAAGAAGGAAACGATTGTTGTTAGGAAAAACTATAGTTTAGAAGAAGTTGATAAAATCTTAGATAATAATTTAGAGGGTAATAATACTGTTAAACTTTTAGAAGAAGCAACTGAAGCTCTTAAAAAAGATAATGTTTATGCACAAAAGTATTTTGCTTCGAAAAAAGGCGGTAAAGAAGCCAGTAAAGGTGAAACCATTATTTCTAATATGATGCTTCTAGCTAATAGCCGGGTAGCTAGACATTTTGCTGCTCGTAATCTTCCTTATATTTACCGTAATTTTGAGAATAATTTTAATGATATAGCTAATAAAAAATATCATTTTATTAAAGGCTTAAGTGAAGGCGTTAAAGAAGAAGCTTTAGAAACTCTAGAAAAAGATAGTATGCCTAAATATTCTAGTGTCAATAAAGGACATAATGGGGTTAATGAAAAAGCTTATGGTCATATAACTAGTCCTTTAAGAAGATCGGCAGATTTATTTAATATTATTTTACTTAATCAGTTTTACTATAGTCCATATAGTGAGTATGATTATAATTACCTAAAAGCTTTTACTACTGGTTATGCTGATTTTATTAATAATAAGAAGATTGTTAATGAAAGAGCTAAAGCTAAAAGAAAATATTATCAAGATAATAGCGATATTGACAAAGAGGCAAAATAACTGTATATTAAAGATGTAAAAACGAAGGAAAAATAAACGTATTATGAAACTGAATTATAGAGAGGATACACTTGGTGGAAGTATCTATTTAAGTCATAATATTACTCTTTTCTAGTTGGATTAACCCCGGATGAGCCCGTTAAAGCAATAAAGATAAACAAAAAGATGGTACCGTGCTTTGCACTCTTTGGTAGCGTCTTTTTTTTTAAAGGAGAAATGATGAAAAATATTAAAGAAGATGAAAGATTACACAAATTAAATCACTCATGTGCCCATTTACTAGCACATGCAGTTACCCATTTATATAAGGATGCTAAGTTCTGGGTAGGACCGGTTATAGATAATGGTTTTTACTATGACATGGATTTAAATGATGCGGTAATTACCGAAGAAGATCTTCCTAAAATTGAAAAGGAAATGAAAAAGATTGCTAAATCAGATAAAAGGATTACACGTATTGAACTAAGCAAAGAAGAAGCTCTTGAAATGTTTAAAAATGATCCTTATAAGGTTGATTTAATTGAACATTTAGATGGTAATATCTCAGCTTATAAACAAGGGGATTTTATTGATCTATGTAAAGGACCTCACGTTGACACAACAAAGGAATTAAAATATTTTAAATTACTTAAAGCATCTGGAGCGTACTATAAAGGGGATTCTAAAAATCATATGCTGCAAAGAGTATATGGTATCTGTTTTGATACAGAAGATGAACTTTTAGAATATCTTGATTATTTAAAAGAACAAAAAGAAAGAGATCATCGTAATTTAAATAAAGACTTAGATTTTTACTTTATGGATGAACTAGTAGGACCAGGACTTGCTTTATGGCTACCAAATGGATCAGTTGTAAGACGTATTCTTGAAAGATATATTGTTGACAAAGAACTAGCTCTTGGTTACCACCATGTTTACACTCCAGTTATTGCAACAACAGAACTTTACAAAACAAGTGGACACTTTGATCACTATAAAGATGACATGTATCCGATTATGAAGATGGATAATGAAGAAATGGTTTTAAGACCTATGAACTGTCCACATCATATGTTAATGTTTAAACATAAATTAAGGTCTTATAGAGACCTACCAATTAGAATTGGAGAACTTGGTCAAGACTTCCGTTTTGAAGCTAGCGGTGCTTTATCTGGACTTGAAAGAGTTCGTGGTATGTGTCAAAATGATGCTCATATCTTTATTCGTAAAGAAGGAATTAAAGATATGATTAATGAAGTAGTTGAGTTAATACTAGACGTTTATAAAGACTTTGGTTTTACTGATTACCGCTTCCGCCTATCTTTAAGAGACTCTGATAAAGAAAAATATTATCCAGATGATGATATGTGGAATGAAGCTGAAGGAAAGATGCGTGAATGCTTAAAAGAAATGAACCTTGATTTTTATGAAGCTAAAGGAGAAGCAGCTTTCTACGGACCAAAACTTGATGTACAAGTAAGAACAGCTTTAAATAAAGAAGTAACTTTATCAACATGTCAACTTGACTTCTTACTTCCACAAAAATTTGATTTAACTTATATTAATGAACACGGAGAAAAAGAAAGACCTGTTGTTATTCATAGAGCGATTCTTGGAACATTTGAAAGGTTTGTAGCTTTCCTTCTAGAAGAAACAAAAGGTAAACTTCCAGCATGGCTAGCTCCTATTCAAGTAAATGTTATTCCAATTAATAATAAATATCATTTAGAATATGCAAGTGAAATCAATGAAGAACTTAAAAAAGCAGGCATCAGAACTAATTTTGATGATAGGGATGAAAAACTTTCTTATAAAATGCGTGAAGCTCAAATGATGAAATATCCATTTAACTTAATTTTAGGACAAAAAGAAGTTGATGATAAAACGATTAGTTTTAGACTTCACGGTGAAGAAGAAACTAAAACACTTGGCAAAGATGAGTTTATTAATTTCTTAAAAACTTATATTAATGAGAAACGGTAATTAAGATGGATGGTAAGAAATATTCAATCATCGTACCTGTTTATAATACTGGGGATTATCTATATCACTGTCTTGATTCTATAAAAAAACAAAGTTATAAAAATTTTGAAGCTGTTATAGTAAATGATGGCTCAACTGATAATTCAGGAGAAATAATTAATAATTATCAAGAAGATAAACGTTTTGTTATTGTTAATCAAAATAATATGGGTGTATCCATGGCAAGAAATAATGGTATCAGCAAAGCTACTGGGGACTATATCGTTTTTCTTGATAGCGATGATTATTTAGATAAAAATTACCTCGAAGTAGTTAATAAAGAATTTGAGGATGACCTTGATATTTTAAAAATTGGTGCTTCGAAAATAGGTGAAGACACTCTTTATAATAATGTATCTTTTCTTAAAATAAATAGTGATGAAGCGATTATTAAATTATTAACAGATAGTTTTATGGAAACCGTTTGGTCCTATGTATTTAATGCCAAGTTTTTTAAAGATAATAATTTTCTCTTTCCTAAAGGAAGAGTTCATGAAGATTTTGGAACTATACCTATAATCTTAGAAAAAGCAAGTAAGATAAAAGCTATAGATAATAAAATATATAATTATGTTTTGCGGCCAGGAAGCATCATGCAGACCGTTAATGCTGAAGCTCAAGATAGAAAGTTTAGTGATGCTTTATATTTATATAATGATCTTAAAAATAAACTACATAATAAATATTTAATTAGTTATTTGACCAATGGGATTATTATTAAATATTTTAGTTTAAGTAAAGAAAGTCAAAAAAAATATAAAAAGGATTTAGCTGATATAAATATAGCTGATTATTTGGTATCGGATAATCTAAAAAGGTGGCTGAAGAAAAAATATTATCAATTTTACTTTAGATAAAAGGAAAAAGAAGATGTTCTTCTTTTTTTTAGAGTCTAAAAAAGGTATAATATAAAGAAGTGGAGGTATAAATGAAAGATTTAAAATATTTATATGACAACTATGAAAAGTTAATTGGAGAAACAGTTACTCTAGAAGGATGGGTAAGAACTAATAGAAATCAAAAAGATATTGGTTTTATTGATTTTTATGATGGAACTTATTTTAAGAGTATTCAGCTTGTTTATAGTGCTAGTTTAGATGGATTTAAGACTATAGCCGCAATTAAAAATGGATCATCGATTAAGGTAACAGGTAAACTTAATAAATCGCCGAAAGAAGGGCAAGCTTTTGAAATTGAAGTAAGTGATATTACACTACTTGGCGACTGCCCAGATGATTATCCTCTTCAACCTAAAAGGCACACTAGAGAATTCTTAAGAGAAATTGCTTATCTTAGACCAAGAGCTAATTTGTTTCAAGCCGGCTTTAGAATTAGAAGTTTAGCTGCTTTTGCAGTGCATAAATATTTTAATGAACGAAATTTCGTTTATGTTAATACCCCAGTTATCACCGCGAATGACGGTGAAGGAGCTGGTGAAATGTTTAATGTTTCAACGCTTAAGCCAGAAGATAAAGGAGACTTTAGCAAAGACTTCTTTGGTAAGAAAGTAGGTCTTACGGTAACGGGTCAACTAGAAGGCGAAACTTTTGCGATGGCTTTTAATAAGATTTATACCTTTGGACCAACTTTTAGAGCGGAACACTCTAATACCAAAAACCATGCTGCTGAATTTTGGATGATTGAACCAGAAATTGCTTTTGCTGATTTACATGAGCTTATGGATATCGAAGAAGATATGCTTAAATATGTTATTAAATATATTTTAGATAATGCTAAAGAAGAGTTAAAGTTTTTAGATAGTTTTGTGGAACCTGGTTTAATAAAAAAACTAGAGGATACTAGTAGTAAAACGTTTACACGTATTAAACATAAAGATGCGATTACTTTACTTAAAGAAGAAGGTAAAGATTTTGTAATTGCACCAGAATACGGAGAAGACTTAGCTAAAGAGCATGAAGTTTTCTTAACGAAACATTTTGATGGACCAGTATTTGTTACAGACTGGCCAAAAGATATTAAAGCCTTTTATATGAAACTTAATCCTGATAATGAAACCGTAGCGGCTGTTGACTTATTAGTACCAGGTTCTGGTGAACTTATGGGTGGTAGTCAAAGAGAAGAAGACTATGATAAATTAAAAATGCGTCTTAAGGATTTAAAGATGAATGAAGAAGAATACTGGTGGTATTTAAATCTTCGTAAATACGGAACTTGCGTGCACTCAGGATTTGGTATGGGCTTTGAAAGACTTATTATTTATCTAACAGGTATTGATAATATTCGTGATGTTATTCCTTATCCTAGAACGGTAGGAAACTGTGAATACTAGACTGGCTAAAGAAATAGCAGCTCACTCTGAGTACTCAAGGCGCGCCGCTGAAAAGTTAATCCATGAAGGAAGAGTAACGGTTAATGGCGTTAAAATCCTTGAACAAGGAACGAAAATTAATAGCACGGATATCATTAAAATTGATGGTGTAAAACTTAAGAAAAAAGGCCGTCTTTACTTAATGTTTAATAAGCCTAAAAATGTTTTATGCACAAATAACGATCCAAGAGGAAGAGCAACCGTCATGGACTATATGCTAAAGGGTGAAAACGTGCATCCGGTTGGAAGACTTGACTATGATACAACAGGACTTCTTCTTATGACTAATGACGGTGCCTTTACAAGGAAAATCCTAGCTCCATCTAATCGTATTTATAAAACTTACCGGGCTAAAATTGATGGTATTTTAATCCTTGAAGAAATTAACATGATTAAAAAAGGCCTTAAAACAAAATATGGGGATTATTCTCCAGCTAAAATTAAATTAAGAAGTAAAAACTTAAAAAATAATACTGCTATTTATGATATTTCAATATATGAGGGTAAGTATCATGAAGTTAAAAATATCTTTAAACATTTTAATAAGAATGTTTTAAAACTAGATCGCATTTCTATTGGCAGTCTTCATCTTGGAAGCTTACCAAGAGGTTCTTATAGAAAATTAACTGATGAAGAAATTAAATTATTTATGGGAGAATAAATGAAAAAATTAAATGAATTAATAGATACAGATATCGATGTTTTAATCAAAGGAATTAAGATTAATTCAAAAAATATTGAGGAAGGTGACCTCTTTTTATGTACAAGTGGGGTTAATTTTGATCGTCATGATTTTATAGAAGATGCTATAAAGCATGGAGCTGTAGCAGCTATTGTATCAAAAGATGTAAAGGCTTCTATTCCGCTTGTTAAAGTTAAAGATGTAGATGAAATCTTTCCTTTAATATATCAAAGGTTTTATGATCATCCAGAAAAAGAAATTAAGATTTTAACAGTTGGAGGAACTGATGGAAAAACGTCTACCACAACTATCGTAGAACATCTACTTGGTGAAGATAAGTGTGCTTATATGGGAACTAATGGGGCTGTTTTTAACGGTGAAGAAAGACCTCTTGACAACACAACACCGGATGCTGATATTCTTTATAAAGAGTTTAGACATTTTCTTAATATGGGAGCTAAGTATGTGGCTCTTGAAACATCATCAGAAGCTTATTATCGCCACCGTTTAAGAGGCTTAACCTTTGATGTTGCTGGGTTTACTAATATTACAACTGAACACTTAAATGTTCATAAGACCCTTGAAAATTACCTAGAATGTAAATTAAGACAAATGGATCATATTAAAAAAGGTGGACTAGCAGTTCTTAATATGGATGATGCTCACTTTGAAGATTTTAAAAATAGGTGTAAAGAAAAAGTTTTAACTTATGGACAAAATAAAGAAGCTGATCTTTATATTAAAAGTTTTAAAGAATATAAAGATCATACGGATATTGTTTATGTCTATGAAGGAAAAGAATATAACTTAAAATCACCTCTTCTTGGAGACTTTAACGTTTATAATTTAGCGTGTGCTCTTCTTATGACAACACCTTTTCAAAGCTTTGAGGACTCTTTAAAAAGAGTTGATCATATTCTTATTAAGGGTAGAATGGAAATATTTAACTATAATGGTATAGATATTATTCTAGATTATGCTCATACGATTAATGGTGTTGGTATTTTCTTTAATTATATTAATAAGCTACATTATAAACATATTTATACTGTTATTGGTCAAACTGGTGGAAGAGATATTCGAAGAAGAAGAGTGGTTCCTAAGATTATTTGCGATAACTCGACCAAAGCTATCTTTACAACGGAAGATTCTAGGGATGAAGAATTTGAAGATATTATTCAAGGTATGATTTTAGATGTAACGGAAGATCAATATTTAGTTGTAGAAGATAGAACAGAAGCTTTAAAGAAAGCGGTTTCTTTAGCTAAGCCTGGAGATGTGGTTATTATTCTAGGAAAAGGTAGAGAAGAAGGCTGTGAAGTTAAAGGTAAAATTATACCTGGAAGTGATTATGGTCGTATTATGGAGATAATTAATGCTTAATTATATTAAAAAAAATAAAAATGTTTCTTTTAAAGAAAATCCATTTAATGAAGTTGATATGGGCATTTTATCACAGTTTGTATATCTTCCTTTTAAAAGTGATACCTATTTAAAAGAATATATATCTAATATTGATTTAAGTAAGGCTAGTGACTATAAGGAAAGATGTGCTTTCTTTACGAAAGATATTTTAAAAGAGTTAAAAGATTCAACTAGATATAATGATATTTATATTAGTGATGTTTTAGATATTTTAGATTTTGATAAAGAAAAACAACTTTTTGCTTGTACTTATCATTTAGAAGATATGCATATTGTTACTTTTAGAGGGACAGATAAATATTTAATGTCATGGAAGGAAGATTTATATCTATCTTTTCAAAATGAAATGCCAAGTCATAAAGATGCTTTAGAATATACTAAAGCGGCGATTAAAAATTATAAAGATATTTATTTAAATGGTCACTCTAAAGGCGGAAATCATGCATTATATGCCGCATTCAAATTAAAATCAAAGCATATTAAACATGTTTATTTATTTGATTCACCAGGCTTTTTAGATTTAAAGAGAGTGTATAATATGACCCTTTTTGTCCCTGAAACATCGGTCTTTGGAATGATGATGAATAAAAGAAGTGATATGACTTGTATTAAAGCTAGTGCTCCTATTTTTATGTCACATCTTTTATATTCATGGGAAGTATATGGTAATCATTTTAAAAAAGGATCTTTGTCTAATTTTTCTAAAAGCTTTCATAAAACAAATGAAATTTGGCTTAATAAAACCAGACGGGAAGATAGAGAGCTTATTACCGAAGGCTTTTTTAAAGGCTTAAAAGCTAAAAAAGATGATAAGGCAACGATGAAAATGATGCCTAGTTATATCATTCATCTATTTAAAAGTTTAATAGCGATTAAAGACCTTGACGCGAAGGATAAAGAATTTATTAGTGAAAACTTTAATATTTTCAAGGAAAGTATTAAACTAGGAATAAAGAACTAAGGAGGGAAATGTGTATATAGATTTAATTATTTTACTAGCTATTGTGATTCTAGCTATCTTCTTTTTTAAATCGTTTAGATCATTTGTATATTCAGTATGTTTAACAGATATCTTTTTAAGATTAATGCGCTTTTTAGCTGTTAATCTTAAGTTTCATAGAAGTAGTTTTATTTATAAACTACCAGAAAGTTTTGCTGGGTGCTTTATAAGATATTTGAAAAGTCCCCTTTCAGATATCTTTGTTTGGCTTATCTTTATTTGTTATGTATGCTTTTTATATTATTCAACTATCTATCTATTTACTAAAAGGAGAAGGAGATAGTGGAAGAAGAATTCCATCAGTATGTTAGTATAAACTATGATTTAGATAATCCTGATATTAAAAGAAAATATGGACATAGTTTAAAAGTAGCAAGTTTAGCAAGAGAAATAGCTAAAGATTTAAATTTAAATGAAGAAGAAGTAAACCTTGCTTATATTGCGGGTTATCTTCATGATATTGGTAGATTTGAAGAAGTTAAAAGATTTGATAAACTAAGTATTCATAATCATTTTGATTATGCGGATTATGCCTTAAAGATTCTTTATGAAGATGAATATTTTAAAAAATTTCATATTCCGGAAAAAGACTGGAGTACTATTTCTTTTGCTATCCGTAATCATAATAAATATAGAGTAGAAGAAACTAGTAGTGATACTAAGTTATTAATAGCTAAGATACTGAGAGATGCTGATAAAATCGATATTTACCGCGTTATTAAAAATAGGATTGAGGTTGAGGAAGAAGCATCACCTTTAGTATTAAAATGCTTAGAAGAAGGAAAGTCGGTTCCTCATAATTTAGTTAATAATAAAACGGATTTACATTTTCTACGTTTAGCGTGGATATATGATTTTAACTTTAAAGTTTCACTTGATATCTTAAAGAAATTAGATTATCTTAATATGTATTTGAACGAGATAAAAGATGAAGAAATAAAAGAAGTTCTTATTAAGGAAAAAGATAAGGCTTTTAAAAGAATGGAGGAAAAATTATGCTAGGTAAGAAATATATAGCTAGTGAAGTTGAAGATAAATGGCGACAAACTTGGCAAGAAGAAGGTACCTATAAATTTGATGAAACAAGAGGACCTGTGTTTTCAATAGATACACCGCCTCCTACTGTTAGCGGAAGGATTCATATTGGGCATATTTTTTCTTATACTCAAACAGAAATGATAGCAAGGTATAAGAGGCTTTTAGGTTATAGTGTCTTTTATCCTTTTGGTTTTGATGATAATGGGCTTCCAACTGAAAGATTAGTTGAAAAAGAAACGGGTAAGACAGCTTCTTTAATTGGAAGAGAAGCGTTTTCTAAGCTTTGCCTTGAAACAGCTTTAAAATATCAAGCGGATTTTAAAGATTTATTTGATAGACTTGGAGTATCAGCTGACTGGAATTTAGCTTATCACACGGTATCTAAAGAATCTTCTAAAATTAGTCAACGAAGCTTTTTAGAACTAGCTGAAAAAGGGCTTGCTTATCAAAAAGAATCACCTGCTTTATGGTGCCCAGAGTGTCATACAACAATAGCGCAAGCAGAAGTTGAAACGAAAGAAAGAACTAGTTTATTAAATTATCTAACCTTTAAAACAGAAGATAATGAAGACTTTGTAATTGCAACTACAAGGCCAGAATTATTACCTGCAATTGTGGCAGTTTTCATTAATCCAGAAGATGAAAAACATAAACATTTAATTGGAAAGAAAGCCCTTATTCCACTAGTTAATGAAATCGTACCGATTATAGGAGATGAAAAAGCTCTTATGGATAAGGGAAGTGGTATTGTTATGTGCTGCACCTTTGGTGATCAAACGGATATTGAATGGTGGCAAAAATATGATCTTCCTTTAAAACTTATTTTAACTAGTAATGGCCGTATTAAAGATGATGTTAAAACTTATGGTGGTCTTAAAATAAAAGAAGCTCGCACGGCTATTTTAGAAGATTTAGCTAAGGCTGCGGTTTTAGTTAAACAAGAAGAAATAAAGCAGGAAGTTGGCGTTCATGAAAGATGTTCAACACCTGTTGAATATAACGTTATGAAACAGTGGTTTATTAAACTTACTGATCATAAAGAAGATTTTTTAAAGATGGGTGATAAAATTACCTGGCATCCTGAATACATGAAGCATCGTTATAATGACTGGGTTAATAATGTTTTATGGGACTGGTGCATTTCTAGGCAGCGTTATTTTGGTGTACCTTTTCCTCTTTGGACATGTGATAAGTGCGGTGAGATAGTATATGCTGATTATGATAAGTTACCAGTTAATCCCCTTGCCCAAAAACCGTCTAAACCTTGTCCTAAATGCGGGAATACAAGCTTTACTGGGGAAAAAGATGTGATGGATACATGGATGACATCTTCTGTTAGTCCTTTAATTAATATGAAGTATAAGGAAGAAGATGAAAGAAAATCTCTTCATCCAATGTCTCTTAGAACAAACGCTTCTGATATTATTAGAACATGGGACTTTTATACAATTGTTAAATCTTTCTATCACTTTAATGATATTCCTTGGGAAAACGTGATGATATCTGGTTTTGTTATGGCATCTAAAGGCGAAAAAATCTCTAAAAGTAAAAATAATGCTGGGTCTGACCCGATTACTTTAATGAAAGAGCATTCAGCTGATGCTTTAAGATACTGGGCAGGCTCTGGTAGACTTGGTACTGATATCACTTATAGTGAAGAAACGATTAAACGCGGTAAAAAACTCATTAATAAATTATTTAATGTATCTAAATTTATCAATATGCATCTAGAAGATTTTGAAAATAGAGATGTTCCTTATGAATTTATTGATAAATGGATACTCGAATATTATAAAGAAACTGAAGAACAATTTTTAAACTATCTTGATAACTTTGAAGTAGGACTTGCTTTAAATACTCTTGAAAAATTCTTCTGGAATTTCTGTGATGATTATATTGAAATAGTTAAACATCGTTTATATAGACCTGAAGAATTTAGTATGGATAAGAGACTTTCTGGTCAAAAGACCGTTCGCTATCTATTATTTAAATTACTACAAGACTTTAGTATTTTCCTTCCATATGTAACTGAAGAAATCTACCGTAATTTATTTAAAGATGAATCTATTCATTTAACTAAAATAGAAAAAGCTAGTTATGATTATCAAGAAGCCTTTAATAAAGGTGAAGCTTTACTTGATTTAGTACGTAAGGTAAGAGGTGAAAAAACTAATCATTTAGTATCTTTAAAAACGCCAGTTAAAAAATGCATACTTGAAATGAGCCCCGAATATAAAGAAGCTTTTGAAGAAGCTTATCTAGATTTAAAAGCTGCTTTATTTTTAGAAGAAGTTGAAATTATTGATATTGAAGAAGGGTTTAATGTTAAAGAGATAATCCTGAAAGAAGAAGAGTAAAGTCTTCTTTTTTTTATTGAATAAAAACTATTCTCTATATATAATTATAATAAGGTGGAATATGAAGAGACTAAAAAAGCTTTTAATTATTTTTATATTAATTATCTCTTTTATGTATATAGGTAGCGTAAACGTTGAAGCTAAAACTTTAGCAGATTTCCTTGGTGGTGGCAAAGCTAAAACAGGTTCAAATATTACTAATTTTGACTGGAATAAAATGAATTTAGAATGTATTTATAGTGATGGAAGGAAATATTCCTATCAAGGCAGCTTTAGTGATTTGGATCAAACTAAACCATTCAGTAACAATAGTCTTGTGGCTAAAGGTCCAGGAGAACTTTTAAGAGCATATGATGTTGCAAGTGTTTCAAGTAAAGTAGATGATTTACCAAAATATGATTCTTTGTATTATGAAGATATAGCTCTTGGTAATACAATACCAGAAAAAAACCGCATAAAAGGAGAAATTATTTATTCTAAGCCTTCATATATAGCTAGAATTCAAGAAGGTGCTTTATATTGTGCTCCCAAAGTAAAGACTGTAAAATTAGATGGCTCACTTTCAAAAAATGAAAAAAATGAAGGCAGTGATAATACTTATACATATTTAACTTTTGATCATAGATTCAATTATTTTAAATGCATGGAGGTAGCAGGTTATTTTAGTCTTAATCTTTTTAAACTTTTTAATCTAGATTATGCATGTACGAATAATATAAAGACTTCTAATCTTTTATCAGTTGAATATACGATGAAAGAAACTAGTGAAACAAAAACTTATTTTATAGAAAGAAAAGTTCCAGAGTCTAAAAAGAATGAAGTACAGTACGGTACAGATGCGGTTAGAAGCAAAGAACAAATTTATGTATATGTCTATAAGAATGTTATTATTGTTGAAAAAGATGGAAAGTTTAAACCACTTATAGAAGGGGCAGATATTTTCAGAAATGGAACAATTGATAAAGAAGTTAAGGAAGGTAAAAAACCAACTATTTATTTAAATGATCCTTTCTTTAAAAAGGTAGGAGATTATCTAGAACCTAGTGCTGATCCACATTTTAAAGCAAGAAATGATTATGCAATTGGCTATAAGGAATATGTGATTTCAGATATAGGTGAAAAAGATATGCAACCTGGATATGAAGAAAAATCAATTTGTGAATATATTCCTAATACAGCCAAATTAATTAGAAAAGCTATTAAAGCTATACAAATTATGATGCCTATTATTTTAATTTTTACAATCATCATTGATGTATTAAATATTGTTAAAACTGATAACCCTGATAAAGACATTCCAGCATTAACTAAAAAGATAAGAATGCGCTTAATTTTAGCTGTTATCTTCCTGTTACTACCAATATTAGCTGGATTGATTATTAGATTACTTAATAAATTTACAACGATTAAAAATGTAGCAACGATTAAATGCTTATTTGAATAAAGAAAGGAGAGTGATTATTTATGCCAGTATTTGATGGCTTAAGTGCAGTTCAACAAGTATTACATATAATTAAAACTGTTACTATAATTAGCTTTACGACGTGGCTTGTTAGCGGTGGATTCTGGTATATGGTCCGTTTTGCTTCTTTTCTTATTGATAAGATGCTCGTTCAATTATGTAGTATTTTGATGGGAAAAATCAATTTATTAATAGAAAATCAGTTATTTAATGAAGAAGTTACAAAACTATTGTTACGAAATATTTATATTTTTATTGGGTTAATTGTCTTCTTTAAATTAGCAGTCATGGTTATTAATCTTATTGTTGATCCTGATCAAATTAATAGTAGAGGTATAAGTACTGATAAAATTGTACAAAGAATATTATTTGGTATGATTGGCTTAATCTTAGCACCAATGATTACTACAAGTCTTGTAAAGGTGCAAAAGGCCATTGTGGATGACGGGATTATTCAAAAAGTATTAATTCCTCCACAAATTGTAAATAAAACTGAACAGATTAGTAGTAATGCTGGAGGATATGCTGGAACCCATGTTTTAATGGGATTTATTACACCTAACTCTAATGCTTCTAACTTAAGTAAGTTAAAATATGCTAGATCTTTAAAGACAGGTCAAATATTAATAAATATAAATGAAGGACAAAATATTGGTTTTGGTACAAATCATTATCATTATGATTATTATCCGATTATTTCAACAATAGTTTTAGGGTTTGCTGTTTCAATTTTATTTTATTTTGCTCTTGATGTAGCAGTTCGTTATTTTAATTTATTATTCTTTCAATTACTAGCACCATTTGCTTTTGTTGATTATATGGTTAAAGGAAAAGATTCGCAGATATTAAATAAGTGGTTTAAGGGACTTGCTGGATGTTTCTTAGTAGTTTTTATTAGGCTTATTAGTGTTTGGATTTTGTGTATGTTTCTTGTCTTAATGGGTGCAGGTACCGGTGGCAATCTAACCCAAGGTACATTAATTTCAGGCAATGATCAATTCGTTAATACTTTAATAATTTTGGCAATTCTTGGATTTACAAAAGATTTACCTAAGAAATTGTCTGATATGTTTGGCCTTGATTTTATTCAAGATTCTTCAGCTACTGGATTTGCAAAGCAAGCACTATCTATTGGAGGAGCAATAGCGGGAGCTGGAGCTGCTCTTGGTGTTAAAGGACTTAAAATGGGTGGAAAAGCACTTGGAGCTGGAGGTAAGAAGTTTAGCGCTAATGCTCAAAAACAGTTAGGTGCTAAAATTGATGCTAAAAACAAAAGTGCTTATAAGCAAATACAAAGTCAAGCAGCACTTCCTCCTGAACAAAGAGATAAAAGATGGGCTAATTATTCTACAGAACAACTTCAAAATCCAACAGCTGCAGATGTAAAAAGACAAAATCGCTTTAATAAAACGGATAATAAGAAAAAACAAAAAGCATATGTTGCCGAAAGACTTGGCAAGGATGTTAATGATGTTACAAAATTCGATGAAGCTAAGGTTAGAGCAACAGATATGAAAGATAACTTACAATCTTCTGTTAAAGAAAAAACAGATTTTGTTAAGCGCTCTGTTAAAGATGGTGCAGAAAAAGCTAAAAACTTTGCAAAACATCCAGGTAAAAGTATTTCTCAATGGTTTGATGATGGTATGCTTAGTGAAGAAGATACTAGAGAATATTATGGTTTAGATAAAGATGATAAGGTTACAAAAGCAAATCGGTTAAGTGCGACACTTGGCAAAAAGTTAGGTGTTAAGAATCTTGCAGTAAGAGATGAAGCACCAGAAGTGCTTGCAGGTAAAGATAAAAGCAAAGATAATAAGACTTCTGCTAAAAATGTACAAAGTAATAAAGGCGATGATATTCAAAAAGAAGTTGTTCAAGAAAATAAGCAAGTTACTAGAGATGTTGACACCAACGTCGATGTTCAAAATGGAGAACAAAACGTTAATATTAATGAAGCAGAAAAAGTGCCAAAATTAATGGATGGTGTATTAGAAGAAATGAAGACACAACTTTCTGCTGCACCATTTAAAGAAATGGGTAAAGCCTTTATTCATACAACTGGTAAAGCTTTATTCTCATTATCGTCAACAACAAAAGCAGCCTTTGATTCCTATGAAAATATTTTAGATGTTGGAGATGGAACAACTAAGAAAATGGAAGAAACTAGAAAAGCTGATATGACAAAACAACTTGAAGAAGCTAAGAAAGTTAAACAAGCTGAAATTGAAGCAGCTGATAGAAGAGCAACTGAAGAATTTAGAGCAGAAATTAGAAAACAAAACGAAGAACTAATTAGAATGCATCAGCAAAATAATAATGATGATAATAATGTATAAGAAAAAAGTAAGTGCCTTGCACTTATTTTTTTGGTGATTCTTTGATACAATAAATGAGAGGTATATATGGAAAAAGTAGTCTTGATAGATGGAAATAATTTAATATTTAGGTCATATTATGCAACGGCATATACAGGTAATATTATGCGAAATAGCAAGGGCCTTGCTACTAATGCATTATATGGTCTTTGTAATATGCTTTTAAAGATTGAAAAAGAAGAAAAGCCTGATTATGTTTTAGTTGCTTTTGATAAAGGTAAAACTTTTCGTCATGAAATGTTTGATGATTATAAAGATGGAAGAAGTGAAACACCAGATGATTTAAAAAAGCAAATGCCAGTAGCTAGAGAACTTGTTTCTTTAATGGGGTATACACCTCTTGAAATAGATAATTATGAAGCAGATGATATCATAGGCACGTTTTCTAAGAAAGTTTCTTCTCCTCTAATTGATACTTTAATTATTTCTAGTGATAAGGATTTACTTCAACTAGTTAATGAAAATGTCAGGATGAAACTATTAAAATCGAAAGATTATCTTTATATTGATTATAAGAATTTTAAAGATTATTATCCATTTGATCCAGTAAACATTATTGATTTAAAAGCTTTAATGGGGGATAGTTCTGATAATATTAAAGGTGTTCAAGGAGTTGGTGAAAAAACAGCTCTAAAACTTTTAAGTGAGTATCATAATCTTGATAATATTTATGCAAATCTTGATAATATTAAAGGTAAGCTAAAAGAACGTTTAATCGAAGGTAAGAAAGACGCTTATGATTCTTTTAACCTTGCAACTATTGTAACTGATATTAATATGCCAGTTGATTTAAATATTATAAAGAAGACACCGGTTAATCCTCGTTTAATGACTCTTTTAGATGAACTTGAGTTTAACTCTTTAAAATCAAAGTTTAAAACAGAGGAAGAAGAATTTAATTTTGAAGTTCTTGAAAAAGATGCTTTAAGTCTTGATAAAGATTTTAGTATTTATCCTATTTTTGCTGGTAGTAATTATCACTTTGATAATGCTAGTGGTTATATGATATATGATGGGGATAAATATTACTTTTTAAAGAACTTAGATAACTTTAAATATAGTGCTAGATCTTTTACTTATGATTATAAGAAGCTTCTTGTTTTATCTAGGCTTAACCTCGATATAACTTTTGATTTAGAAATCGCACTTTACATTGATAATGAAAATATTAGTGATGATATTTCTAGCTATATGATTTATAAAGGTAGTGATGTTCCTCTACTTAAAGATGAGTATGGTACTGGTAAGAGTTTTAAGATGCCAGAAAAAGAAATTATCTATAAAAATGCGGCTAAAAGAAGTAAGTTTATTTATGAAGAATCATTAAAAAGAATTGATAGCTTTAATGACAATATTTTTAAGATGGAAATGAAGCTAAGTAAGATATTAGCATCCATGGAAGAAAAGGGCATTAAAGTCGATAAAGACATATTAATAAAAATAGGGCATGATATTGATCAAAAGCTTGAAGATATCACGCATCAAATCTATACTTATGCCGGGGAAGAATTTAATATTTCTTCTCCTATGCAGCTTGGCACTATTTTATTTGAAAAAATAGGGATAGTGTATCCACGTAAGGTTAAAAATAATAAGTATTCCACATCTCGAGATATTTTAGATAAGGTCAAAGATAAACATCCAATTATTGATTATATTATTGATTACAGAACGCTTACTAAATTAAAATCAACTTATGTTGATGCTTTAATAAGCGAAATTCATGATAATCATATTCATACAACATACAATCAGTGTTTAACTAGAACCGGAAGGCTATCTTCTTCTGACCCGAATCTACAAAATATACCAGAACATAATGAATACGGAAGACTTATTAAAAAAGCCTTTATTCCAGAAGAAGGGTATAGTTTTTTATCGTGTGACTACTCACAAATTGAACTTAGGGTATTTGCTTCAATGTCAAAAGATAAAGAAATGATTAAAGCTTTTAATGAAGGTGATGACATCCATAAAAGAACAGCATCAGTTGTCTTTAAAAAAGATATTAAAGATGTTACTAGTGAAGAGAGGTATCTAGCTAAAGCGGTTAACTTTGGCATGATTTATGGGATATCTTCTTTTGGTCTATCTGAAGACTTAAATATTAATATTAGTGAAGCTAAAAAATTCATGGATGAATATCTAAAGAGTTTTCCTCTTCTTAAAGATTATATGGATAGTCTTATTAAAGAAGCTAAAAAAACTAATTATGTTTATACTTTAATGAATAGAAAAAGACTAATACCAGAGCTTGCTTCTAGTAACTTTATGGTAAGAAAACAAGGAGAAAGAATGGCTCTAAATACGCCAATTCAAGGAACAGCTGCCGATATTTTAAAAATAGCGATGATTGATATTGATGAAGAGTTTAAAGAGCAAGAATTAAAATCTTATATGACTTTACAGGTTCATGATGAATTAATATTTAATGTTTATAAAGGTGAAGAAGAAAAAGTAGAGAAAATTGTTAAAGATAAAATGGAAAACGCCTTTAAGCTTTTAGTGCCACTTAAAGTTGCGGCTTCCTGGGGTAATGATTTATATGAAATCTAAAGTAAATATTTATTTATATATCAGTATGCTTTGTAATATTGCTATTAGTATTATGAAGATTATAGCCGGGATATTTTTACACTCCAAAGCTTTAGTAACAGATGCTATTCACTCGATAAGTGATTTGACGACAGATTTAATAGGAGTCTTTGGCAATATTTTGTCTTATAAGAAACCAGATAAAGAGCATCCTTTTGGGCATCATAATCTCGAATATGTTATCAGCAGTATTATTGGTATTTTTGTTATTTTTCTAGGTTTTAATTTAATTAAAGATGGACTTCTTAATAAAAGTACTTATGAGCCATCATTAATAGCTCTTATCGTAATTGCTATTGATATGGGAATGAAATATTTAACAGCCTACATTTTAATAAGTGGAGGTAAAAAGTTGAATTCTCCTATTTTAGAATCTTCAGGAAAAGAATCTTTCGGAGACTTTTTATCATCATTAATTGTTATTATTGCTTTTGTGACTGGTTTTATTAATAAGGATTTAGCATCTTTTATGGATCTTGGAGCCTCTCTTATTATCAGTATTATCATTATTAGAAGTGGCTTTAAGATATGCTTTAATAATTATTCTAGCTTACTGATGGAAGATAAAAAGGATAATGAAACTAGTAAAAAAGTAAAAGACATTATTAAGAATAATAATTATATTTTTAAATATACCGATCTTGTTTTGATTGGAGAGGGTAAATATTACCGGCTTTATGTAACGATTTATTTTAAAGATAATATTAGAGTTAAAGAAGCTGTAGATATTGTTAAACGTTTAGAAAAAGAAATTTTAGTTAATGCTCCGCTTGTTAGACAAGCTTTTATAAAAATACAATATATTGATAAAAAATAATTTAAGGAGGAAAGATGCCAGAACTACCAGAAGTTGAAACAGTAAGAAGAATATTAAGGGGGCAAATAATAAACCGTAAGATTAAAGATGTTACAGTCTTATGGAATAATATTTTAATTAATGATAAAGAGTCTTTTATTAACAATATTATTGATGAAACTTTTAGAGATATTAAAAGACGCGGGAAATGGTTAGTTTTTGTTTTAGATGATTATTATTTATTATCCCATTTAAGAATGGAAGGGAAATACTTTTTAAAGAAGCATGATGAAGAAATTCTAAAACATGAACATGTTATTTTTAGTTTAGATAATGGTATGGATTTAAGATATCATGATACCCGTAAATTTGGAAAGATGAACCTGGTATCTAAAAATGAAGACATAGAAGACTATATAAATCTTGGACTAGAACCTTTTGATAAAGAGTTAACTCCTGCTTATTTAAAAAGTAAATGGAGTAAAAATAATAAAGAAATAAAAACAGCGCTTCTTGATCAAACAGTTATTGCAGGTATTGGTAATATTTATGCTGATGAAATTCTTTTTGCTTCCCGTATTTCACCATTAAAAAAGGCTAAAGAATTAGATGAAAAAGATTTAAATAATATTATTAAATATACAAGAGAAATTTTAAATAAAGCTATTGATGCTGGAGGAACAACGATTAGATCTTATACCTCAAGTCTTGGTGTAACTGGACGTTTTCAAAGAGAACTTCAGGTTCATACTATGGAAAGATGCCCAGTATGTGGCTCTCATATTATTAAGATAAAAGTTGGCGGAAGGGGAACTTATTACTGTGAAAGATGTCAAAAATAGTGGTCTTCTTTTATTAAATAAAGCTAAAGGCATAACTAGTAGAGACCTGGTTAATGAAGTTTGTAAAAAACTTGCTACTAAGAAAGCCGGCCATCTTGGAACACTTGATCCGATGGCGGAAGGCTTAATGCTCGTTCCTATAAATGATGCTTTAAAAGTTGCGTATCTTCTTGAAGGAATGGATAAAACTTATCATGTTAAAGCTTTATTTGGTATTGAAACCGATACCTTAGATTTAGAAGGTAATATTATAAGAAAAGAAGATTATATTTTCGATAAAGATAAAGTTCTTAAAGTACTTAAAAGCTTTAATAAGACATATCTTCAAGAAGTACCAAAGTATTCCGCTAAAAAGGTTAATGGTAAGAAGCTTTATGAATATGCCAGAAATAATATTGAAGTTGAGCTTCCAAAAACAAAAGTTACCATATCGGATATTAAATTATTAAATTTAACAGATAAGGAAATAGAGTTTACATGTAACGTAACTAGTGGAACTTATATCAGAAGTTTAATTCGGGATATGGGAAGGGAAATAGGTATTCCAATCACCATGTCTTATCTTAAAAGAACTAGTCAAGGACCCTATCATTTAGTTGATGCATCTAGTCTTGATAATTATCACCTGATTAGTATTTATGATATGCTAAAAAATAAAAATTTAGTCGAAGCAGGTAATGAATTAATTAATAAAATTAAGCATGGTCAAATACTAAAAGATACATATGGAGATAATCCTATCTTTATCGATAAAGACAAAAATGTCTTGGCTATCTATAAAAAATATAAGGATGGCTTTATTAAACCAAGAAAAGTTTTAATATAAAATATAAGCTAGAAAGACCTAGCTTTTTTTATCTCTTTTTAATATAATTATTATAGTAGAGGTGGATATGAAAAGATATTTAAAATTTATATTTTTAATTATGCTGTTACCAGTATTTATTAAAGCTTATGAACCTATATATTGTAGTAAAGAAGACTATCAAAAGGTTCTTGATAGCGTTAAAGATGTTTCTTTTGCACCAGCAGTTTTAACATCGACAAAAGAATATACTGACTATAAAATCAATTCTAATAAAAAGAAAGATGATAAGATTTTTATTGATACAGCTATTGAAGTTGATAAAAATGATAAAATTCAATATATAGAAGCAACAGATTCTTATCGTATTTATGGTAAAACTAGTCAAAAAGAAAAGATCACAGTCGCTTTAAAATTTAAACCTAGTCATATTTGCTATCCCGAAAAGCTTAGAAGTACAGATTATAATCTTGTATATTTAAACCCATATGCTAAGAATAAAAGGTGTATAGAATATCCTGAATTTAAATATTGTGGTAAGAATATCTATGTCGATAAAAATGAAAAAGAAGTTGACATGCTTTTCGATGAATATATAAAAGAACATAAAAGCAAAAATAATAAAGATACTAAAGGAAAATCAAATAACAAAAAAACTAACAATTTATCATTTAAAAATATTAAATATGTTATTAAAAAGAATGTTATATATATTTTTATAGGCGTAGTTATTCTTATTGTAGTTATATACATGATTAAAAATAAAAATAATAAAAAACTTTATTCACTGTTATTAATTTTTTTGCTTCCTAATATAATTAATGCTTCATTAGGATCAAGTTGGTATCCAGGTGGTTCATGGACTGGTTCAATAAAACCGTGTTCAAAAGAAGATCAACAATTTGAAATTGAAAGGTGGTGCAATTGTACCAGAATGGAAGTTGATGCTGCTCATGTTGCCGATGGCTATTATAATGGTGGAACTGGTGGTGGTAATGCCGGTGCTGGTGGTAAAGGCTGCGGTGCATACGGAACTTCTGCTCCTGCTAAAATATGTAATAATTGTTATGGTTTTTGTTTTGGAGAAGGTGATCCACATTTACCAAGAGTTCCTATTCATAAAGATACTGATTTTGATAAAGAATTTGGTTCTTTCTGTAATGGAAGTGATCTTAAATTGCCAGTAAAATTACCGGGATACTGTTGCTATTATAAAGGTAATAGAAATAGTAAATATCGATATTACAACGGTCCAACTAATAGTCAGTGTAAGCCTAATATGGTAGCCGTTAAAATCGATGATCCAACGGATTGTCAAAATACGACTTGTGATGATTATAGAGGAGATTTTGCTTCTCAAGAACAATTTTGTAATGAGTATGCGGATACTGCTTATAATAAAGATGAAGTTAAAAAGCAGTGTATCAGTCAAAGATATTCAGATGGCGATAGCGATATGAGATTTTGTAATTTACCTATTAAGCATACTGAAGAACATAAAGAAAGCTGTCAATTTAAATCATCTAGCTATGGTAGTAATGTTTTTTCCGCTAAGGGTAATAAAAATTATTCAAGAGTCTTTGCATATCCAATACCTTCTATAGGAAAAGATACAACAATTTATTTAAAAGAAGAATGTAAATATGAAGAAAATCTTGAAATGAAATCAATGGGGTCTAGATTTACGTTTTTAAATACTCTTAATATTAATAATGGACGTAATTGTAAATATAAAATATACGATGACAAAAATATACTTAGAAATCTTATGGCAACAGTATTTAGGAAAAGCGATACGGTGGCTTGTGAAGATAATAAATATTGTAAAGCAATTAAATATATAAAAGAAAATGAATTAAAAAACTTATTAAGAGGAAATAAAACAAAATATGATGCTCCTTATGTAATTACAGCTTTAAAACAAGATGATACTACAGCTTTTTATGGTAGTTATAAATTTAAAGATAATAATGAGCATATGAAAATCCAATCTAAAATGTCTAAAGCTAAAGAAAAGGGATCTGCTTTAAAAGGATTTAATAAAGTAAATATGGGGGAATACTCTAAAGGCTTTGAAAGAGAAACAACAGCAGTTACCTCTGTAACTCTTAATATGCAAGAATCGTCTTATAACTTTCCTAAAAATATCCTTGGACCTGGAAATGATTTCCCAGCATATTTTTCAGATAAAGATATCCGTCAAATAAACACTAATGTTAATTTCAGATCAGCAAATAATAATTTTCTATGTGATGGTGTAGTAAAGAAATCTTATCCAGTTGATCCTAAAAATCCTGAAGATAGATGTACTGAAATTGATAGTAGTTTTGCTAGAGATAATTCAATAGGAACTGGAAATTCAAGAGTAAGATATATTGAAAATAGTGAATACTGTGAAATTGTTGTCCATGGACATAAATGTGATGCCAACGAATATTCCAATGTTTATGATTTAAGTTATGAATATAAAGCAGGTTTAAGAATAAATCCTCGAATTAAAGCTAAGTATTATAACATTTCTAATGACTGCGTTACAGCAAGTAATACTAATGGTAAGTATAAATCTATTCTAAAAAGTAAAAAGAATCATATTTATGGCGGAGTTATTGATGTTAATGAGAATTTCTATCAATGTAAAATAACACTTATTAATCAAAAATGTTCTCCATGTCAAGGAGATAGCTGTGGTGGCGGTCCTGGAGGAAATACTTGCCGTGTAAGTCGTAGTGGGAATACATATTCAGTAACAACTTCTTCAGGTATTAACTTTGAAAATGATGCTCTTTATGTTCGTAAGGGAAGCCGTTTTGAACAAGAAGAATATAAGAATAAGGAAAGTCTTGAAAAATTAGATGTATGGCGAGTGTATGAAAATAAAATTGAGTCATCTAAATCAAAATATTTAGATTATTATAATGAAAATTTAGTAAAAATGGCTAAACCTGGTACACTACATCCAATATTTTTTATGGTATGTCCTGGAAAGAATTGTAGCAATCCTTATTTATGTGACAGTAATTTTATAGAAAAGAAAGAGGATTTACATATTAAAGATCCTACTCCTACACCACCAGATGTTCCGGATTGTTATACCGATATGAACTATAAAGATAGGCAAGATGCTGATGCCGTTAGGGAACATTGTAATCAGAATTTTGCTAAGGAATTTGGTACAGATGGAACACTTGAAGCTTGTTTAAACAAATGCTTTTCACCTGATAATGTTCATGAACCTCAATTATATAGAAGAATAGATTATAAAGATCCTTTTCCTAATAAACGTCAACCGGGATGGAACTGGTTTGGAAGAGAAGCATTAATAAGTGATAGTCACGTTTTTATAAGTTCAAAAAATCATCAACCATTATGGACCATTACATTAAAACAAAGTGATTCTTATAATATTAGAAATATAAATCGAAGAGAATCCGGTTATGACCCTTATTATGATTTACCAGAATTAACTGATAATCCTCTTGGTAAATTTAAATCAAGATTTTTAGAAACAAATTTACGTGATGTTAAGAAAAGTGAAAAGACGCTTGGTGATTAACCGGCTCTATAAAAAATAGTGTGAAGTAAAAAACACAAACGTAGAACGCGAAAAATAAAAAAGCTATAAAATGTAGTGTGAAGTTAACCTAAAAAAACTATAAAAAATAGTGTGAAATTAGAGGCTAGAAAATAGTCTCTTTTTTAAGTAATAATATATACTGAAATTATAAAAAATAAGAAAAAATAGGAAAATATTATATTTTGTTAGGGTTAAACTAGAAGAAAGCAAGTACAATAGATAGTAGGTATTCCAACGGGTTTACCGAAGTTATTAACAATAAAATAAAGGCAATAAATAGGAATACATTTGTCTGAAAAAAATAAATTATTAAGAGCAAGAATATTATATATTTTTAATTAAAAATTAATATCAAAGGAAAAACAAAAATAACCTGAAGTGGAGAAAAAGCCAAATTTATTTTTGACTTCAAAAGTAAATTTTAATAACACCTAAAAAATCACTAAAAACTGCAAAAAAAACTAGTGAACTTTTTTTACATTAAAAATCACTAGTTTTTCCTTATTTTATAAGGTTTTTATAAAATTTTACTTCACACTATATTTTATAGAACCGATTAACCAGCTTCTTTTTATATAAATTGATTACTATAGCTTTATAAGAAAATTTTTGCTATTATTAAAATAATAGAGGTGCATATGAAAAAATATATCAAATATTTAGTTTTTTTAATACTTTTACCAAGTATAATTTATGCTTATAAACCAAAGTATTGTACGGAAGAAGAGTACAAGCAAGAGTTTAATAAGGTTCAAGCTATAAATGCTGTTCCAATGTTAATAGAATCTAATAAAGAATATAGCGAATATGTAATAGCCTTTAATATTACTAAGGATCAAATAAAGAAAAATAATCAAACAGATCCAGATAATTATATGGAAAATGCTACTAAAATTTCTTATATTACTAAATATAGTTATGGTACCAATGTTAAATTAACTGATATTAATTCATATAGAATATATGGCAAGGATAGTACTAAAGAGAAGGTTACGATTACATATGAATTAAGGCCTAATAATAAATGCTATCCAGAAAAGTTAAAAAGTTTAGATTTTTATTTATTATATGTTAATCCTTATGCCAAGTCTGAAAAATGTAAAAATTATCCAAACTTTAAATATTGTAAGAAAAATATTTATGTCGATAAAGATGATAAAGAATTAGAAAAGCTTTTTGATGAATACATAAAAGCTAAAGAAGAAAAAAAAGTAATAACAAACAGAAACAATAAAAATAAATTTATTAAACTTTTATTAAAAATAGGGATTTCTATTTTCGTTGTATTATTAATAGTTTTATTAATTATTAAAATTATTAGAAATAGGAAAATAAAAAAAATATATTATATATTTTTATTAACAATTTTTATTCCGGTAATCCTGCATGCTGCTCCACCAAAAGGAACAAAAAATCAATGTAGTCAAAAGCATCAAAATGCTGAGCTGTATAAGTGGTGTAAGTGTATGGATGGAGTAGTTAAGGCAGTAAACAGGAACAAAACATCGTTAGAAAGCTGTGATCAATTTGCTTGTATAGAGTGTATTGGTAAGTGTACTGGAGTTTCTAAAGCACCAAATGCTCATCGTTTTCCTAAATTTGTTGTTTCTTATCCAGCTAAATTGAGTAGAATAGATAGTCGTTGTGGCAGGTGGTTTAAAGATAGTAGTGGAAAAGATAAAAAGCCAAAACCTAATCCTGGTCCAGGGCCAGGTCCTGGCCCAGGTCCAGGTCCAGGGCCTGGTCCAGGTCCGGGGCCTACACCACCACCAGAACCAGAACCACCTATTTATTGCTGTTATTATAAAGGTGATACCAATAGTAAATATAGTTATTTTAATGGAACTGATAATAACTGTGGCCGCGATAATATGGAGGCTGTAGAAGTTAAAGATAGTTATGATTGCCGTGATACAACATGTGATGATTATAGTAGTATTAATGATAAAGAAGAATTTTGTAATGAATTTGCTTCCACTAGTTCTAGTCCTGAATCAACTAAAGAGTCGTGCATAACTAGCTATGGTTATATAGGATGTGGCCTTGAAACTACAGTAAACGTGGATGATGCAGGTAGTTGTACTTATAATGCTAGTAGTTTTGCAAGTGATATTTTTTCAGCAAAAGGAAGAAAACAAAGTTTAAAATCTGTTTATTTCCAAGGAATTTATTTAAAAGAAATTTGTGACTATGAAGAAAATATTGAGATGCGCTCATCTGGTTCTAGATACGCCTTTGTAAATACTTTAACAGTAAATAATGGAAGAAATTGTAAATATAGTATTTATGATAAAGAAATTCTTCAAAATCAAATGGCTACAATATTTAGACCAGATGATCAACCATCGATGGATTGTAGTGAAAATAAATATTGTGAGGCTTTATCTAATTTCTATGATAAGGATCATAAACCTAATCTAAATCCAAGCGAAGTAAAATATTCATCTAGGTATTCTGTTAATGGAGTAAGAGAAAATGGTACCCGCATTTTTGAAACATATAATTTTAATGATAATGGTGAAAAATTCCAAATGGAATCAGAATTATCTGAACCTAAGGATTTAGGAGAATCACTTGATATTATTGATACTGTAACAGGATCACCTGTAGATACCAATTTTGAAAGAGAAGCTACAGTAGTTAAATCATCTACATTAAATATGGATGAGTCATGTTATAACTTTAAGAATAATAGAATTAATAGTGGAAAATGTTTCCCGGCATTCTTTGCTGACCAAGGGACTTATGACTTGAATAGTAATGCTACTTTTAATATTGGCAATGGTTTCTTGTGTAACGATATTAGGGCATATAATGGTTGCTCTGCAGCATCTGGCAATTTAGATAGAAATGCTGGTATTAGTGAATCAGGCTCTTCTGAACTAGCCTATATAGAAAAAAGTCCCAATTGTGATATTGTTATTCATGCTTCTAAATGTGATAATAATCCTAATTCTTATGTTTATAAGAAAGGTCAAGGATATCGAGCAGGGATAAAAATTAACGCTCGTATTAAAGTTAAATATTTTAATATTTCTCATAGTTGTGTTGATTATAACAATACACTTAATAAAAGGACATCAACACTTACAGGAAAGTATGAAACCAATATCTATGGTGGTGTTATTGATATAAATGGAAAATTCTATGGTTGCCAAAAAACAATAGTTCTAGATGATTGTAATAGTAATAAGTGTCATGTTTCTAAATCTGGCAACACTTATACAGTATCGGCTCCAGGAGTAACTGATCCTGAGAAGGATGGTATCTATGTTAGAAAAGGAACGCCTTTCTTATCTAGTGAATATAAAGCTGGTGCTGATAATTTAAAAATGTTTAGAATTTATAAAAATAGTGTTGAAATACCAAGTTCATATTATGCTAGATATGATAATGGACATGAAATAAATATGTCTGTACCAAAAGATTGGAATCCTCTTTACTTTATGGTATGCCCTGGTAATAATTGTCAAAATCCATATTTATGTGAAAGTGGCGAAGATGGTCCAACACCTAAACAAAAAGATTGTTATACTGATTTAGAATATAATTTTAGACAAGTGCCAGAATTAGTATTAAATTATTGTACTAATAGTCATAGTGAAGAATTCGGTACTGACGGTTCACTGGAAGCTTGTTTAAATAAATGTTATTTGCCAGATAATTCTCGTGAAATGCAAGTATATCGAAGAATTGACTATGATAAACCATTCCCCAATAATAGAACACCTGGATGGAACTGGTTTGGTAGAGAATCCTTAATAAATGAAAGTAAGATTTTTGTTAAAACAAATAATAAGAGGCCCCTTTGGGTTATTACTTTATCACAAAGTGATTCTTATAATATAAGAAATAACAACCGAAGAGCGGGATATGATGTTTATAGTGAACTACCAGAACTAGATCGTAATCCTTATCAAATATATCACTCTAAATTTCTTGAAAGAGATTTAAGAAAAGTTAAAAAACATGAAAAAAGCTAAAATTATTTAGCTTTTTCTTTTGCTTTACTTTCTAAAGTATACAAGTTTTTATCTAACATGATATAATGTATAAAGAGGAAATATGAATTTACGAGGAAGTATTTGGCAAGTATTATATTTAACTACTCCAACGATAATTATCGCCCTTGCTGTTTTTATTAGTTTGCGATGTGTTAATTATTTAAATAATGATGATGAGCTTATTTTTCATCGGGAAATTTTCTATGCATCTTTTATTATTTATATTTTATGTTTATTTAATGTAGTTACGGCTGGTGAAATTAATAGCATCTATTCAGAGGGATTTAACTTAATTCCTTTTAAAGAAATATTAAGATATAAAGTAGGAACTCATCTTTTTATAACTAATGTCATTGGTAATATTATGATTTTTATACCATATGGATTCTTTATTAATTATTTTACGAAGAATAAAAAGCTCTGGGTTTCGATAATTCTAGGTATCTTTTTATCAGGAACAATAGAAATAACCCAGTATTTTATTGGCCGGATATTTGATATTGATGATATCCTTTTAAATAGTATAGGCATGCTTATCGGATTTATTTTTTATAAAGTTGGATGTAAACTTTTTGATAAATCGAAAAAGAAGGATATGATATTAAATATCTTTAGTGTCATAATACTTATTTTATATATTATATTTTTAGTTTGGTGGAGTTAATGATGATTATAAATAAAACAAGTGAAGAGATCGATATTACTTTTTATGAAAATCTTTTAAAGCATTTTTTAGAAGATTTAGAGGTAAGTGAAGCTATTTTAAGTATTATTCTTGTAGATAATAAGGAAATACATGAAATTAATAAGACATATAGAAATAAAGATTATCCAACAGATGTTATTTCTTTTGCTCTAGAAGATGATAAAACTATGATTAGTCCAGTTAGAGTTTTAGGTGATATTTTTATTTCTCTTGATAAAGCTCATGAACAAGCTGAAGCTTATGGACACTCTTTTAAAAGAGAATTATCCTTTTTAATGATTCATGGACTTTTACATTTACTAGGATATGATCATGAAACTAAAGAGGAAGAAGAAATAATGTTTAGTCTTCAAAGAAAGGAACTAGAAAAATATGGGATTATCGACTAAGAGATATAATAGGTATCAAAAAGAGAAAAAGAGTCTTAAAGGTAGCTTTAAGCATGCTTATAACGGTTTAAAATATGCTTATTATGCTGAAAACCATATTCGAAGTCATATTATGATGGCCTTTTTAGCTATCTTTATGGCTTATTTTTTAGATATTAGTAAAATAGAGTGGCTTATTATTATTGCATCGATCTTTTTTGTTATTACGCTTGAACTTATTAATACTTCAATTGAAGTTATTATAGATATGATTGAACCTAATCTTAACCCTCTAGCAGGACTTGTGAAAGATATATCTGCAGGTGCTGTTTTACTTGGGGCCATCCTAGCATTAATTAATGGTTTTGTTATCTTTGCTCCAAAGATTTTATATGTTATTGAGGTCCTTTTCTATGTATGAAGAACTTAAAAAAACTATTAATAATGCCTATGCACCGTACTCTAATTTTAAAGTAGCAGCTATTTTTACAGATAGTTTAGGAGGCATCTATAAAGGGGTAAATGTTGAAAATAAAATAGCTAAGGGTATGTGCGCGGAAAGCGTTGCTTTAGCTAACTTTTATGCTTCAGGTAGAAAAGGCATGCTTAAAGATATCTACTTACTTTCAAATAGCAATAGCTTTATTACACCGTGCTTTTTATGCCGCCAGTATATCTATGAAAACTTTGATTTAGATGGCTTTTTATATTCATATAATAATAAAGGTGAAATTAAGAAATATCCTTTAAAGAGTCTTATGCCGGAAGGCTTTAAACTGGAGGATAAAGATGTATAATTTATTAACGGAGTTATTAAAGTTAAATGAAGATAGTTTTGCTTTAGACGCGGCCATTTTAGTTACGGATAATAATATTTATAAAGGGGTATCGGTTATTAATACGTGCTTTAGAGATAGAATAGATGCGGTTTCATCTGTAATTGGAGCTGCTCTTACAAATGGAGATAAAAGCTTTAAAGAATTATATTATCTAGCTAAGGATGATAATTTTAATCTTTTAAATAAAGATGTTATTATAGAGCATTTAGATAATATTACGATTAATTTAGTTACGGAAAATAAAATATATAAATTAAAGGGGGAGGATTTTAATTATGAAAAGTGGCTTAACATGCTTAGTCGGTAGACCAAATACGGGAAAATCTAGTCTTATTAATAGTATTTTTAATGAGAAACTTTCAATTGTTTCGAATATTAGAGAAACAACGAGATCCCTTCTTTCTTATATTTATACGGATAATGAAGCGGAAATTAACTTTGTAGATACGCCTGGTATTCATAAGGCTAAAGATAAATTTGGTAACTATTTAAATAGTTTATCAGAAGAAGTAGTGGAAGCTAGTGATGTAGTCCTTCTAGTTATTGATTTTAATGAAGGCTTTAGTAATAAAGATAGATATATTTATGAAAAAATAAAAGTAATTAATCCTAATATTTTCTTAGTAATTAATAAAATAGATGGCTCATCTTTTGATAAAGTTCTGCCTTTAATTGATAGTGTGAAAGACCTTGGTTTTAAAGAAATTATTCCTGTTAGTGCAAGAAAAAGCATTAATGTTAAGGAGCTACTTAACTTAATTAAAACGTATATGCCAGAAGGCGGGCCATATTATGAAAAGGGACGCATCAGTTATTTATCTAATCAGTTTAAGGTGGCAGAAATAGTCCGGGAAAAATTATTTTATTTTTTAAGAGAAGAAGTTCCACATAATACCCATACCTTTACAAGTTTCTTTGAAGAAAAAGAAAATATTTTTGATATAAAGGTAATAATAGTAGTAGGAAGGGAAAACTTAAAGAAAATTATTATCGGTAAGGGTGGAAGTAGACTTAAAGATGTTGGAACGAGCGCTAGATGCGAAATAGAAAAACTTTTAGGTAAAAAAGTTTACTTAGAACTAGAAGTTAAAACTCTTAAGAACTGGCGGGATAATATAGATAAGTTTTTAGAAATAGGTAGCACATATGGAGATTAAGACGGAAGAAGGCATTATTATTAGTGCCACTAATTACTCAGAAACGTCTAAAATTATTAATATTTTTACAAGAAATGGTATCTATGGTCTTATAGCAAAAGGTGCTAGGCGTCCTAAATCTAAGTTTGCATCTTTTACTGGTAAAATGACTAGAGCTGAGTTCACCTTTTACTATAAGGAAGGGAAAATATCTAATGTTATTGAGATAGCGCCTTTGCCTGGTCTTAAAAACATCTATAAAGATTTAAAAGCCTTATCTTATGCTTCTTATTTAACTGAGCTTTTATCGAAAGTCTATGAACAAAATAAATGTGCAAATTTATATGATTTACTGATGAATGCTTTATTTAAAATCGAAGAAGGATTAGATCCTAAAGGTATTGCCATGATATGTGAAGTTAAATCGTTTACTTATCTTGGCGTTGATATGCATTTAGATTCTTGTACATGTGGCTCTAAAGATATTAAGACTTTTTCGATAGATGAAGCCTCATTTATTTGTAATAACTGTTATAACGGGGAAAAAGTTTTTAGCATGAAAGCTTTAGCGTGTCTAAAACTATTTAAAAATGCTGATCTAAAAGAACTGAATAAACTAAATATCGATGATGTAACTAAAAGAGAACTAGATGAAATTATTTATGCCTATCTAGAAACTTATACAGGTCTTTATTTAAAAAGTCGTAATTTTTTAAATCAGTTACTAGTGTAAAATTTCTTTATATTTAGTAAGGATATTGATATAATGAGGATGGGTGATGAAAATGAATAAGAAAATAACAAAAAATGATAAAAGTAAGAAAGAAGAAGTAAAGTTAATACCAAAAGCTAATTATATAAAATTATTTTTTATTTATTTAGCGGTTATTGTTTTGGTTTACGCGCTTGCTAATGCTTATCAAAATAACCGTAAGAATAAATTAAATGTGCCGGTTATTAGAGGTCATGTTAGAGAACTTACTAAAAAAGAACTACATAGTTTTATTACGGAAAATAGAGATGCTAATATTTATTTTTGTGTTTCATATCAAAAGATGTGCCGTAAGTTTGAAAGGGATTTAGTAAGAGTTAAAAATAAGAATATGTTTCCTTATGAAATTATTTATATTAACTTAGATGAAAATGCAAGTAAAAATGATGAATATATTGCTAAACTATTAAAAACTTATGAAGCAGATAAAAATGTTAAATATAATAATAAGCCACTTCTAGTTAAGTTTAGAGATGCTAAAATAAAAGATTTATTATATGCAACTGACTTAAATTTAGATACGGCAGAAAAGATGCTTAAAGATGCTTAATATTGTCCTTTTAGAACCGTTAATACCGCAAAATACGGGAAATATTATGCGAACAGCAGTAGCAACAGGATCTAGGCTCCATTTAGTTAAACCTCTTGGCTTTGAACTAGATGATACAAAAATGAAAAGAGCGGGACTAGATTACATTGAAAACCTTGATTTAAGGATTTATGATAACTTTGATGACTTTGTAAGTAAGAATAAAGGGACTTATTATTTCTTTACGAGATATGGGCATAAGGCTCAAGATAAATATGATTATACGAATGATGATAATATCTATTTAATTTTTGGCAAAGAAACAACGGGCATTGATAAAGCTATTTTAAAAAAACATATGGATCATTTAGTTAGAATACCGATGCATAAAAATGTTAGAGCTTTAAATCTATCTAATAGTGTAGCTGTTGGAGTTTATGAAGTCTTAAGACAAATGAACTATCAAGGCTTAGAACTTGACGAATATCAAAAAGGAAAAGAATTTTTAGAAAATTATGAATGTTAAAATCGATAATATAAAACTTGAATATCTTAAAGAAGGAAGAGGCAGAGACCTCGTTCTTTTGCATGGATGGGGACAAAATAAAGAAATGATGCTTCCTCTTTTAAATAATTTAAAAGAGGACTTTTGTTGTTATAGTTTTGATCTTCCTGGTTTTGGTAAATCAACTGAACCAGAAAAAGCCTTTACAGTTTATGATTATGCTGACTTTTTATATAAAGCTTTTAAGAGGCTAGGTATTAATAAACCAATTATTGTTGGGCACTCATTTGGCGGTAAAATTGCTCTTGTGATGGGCTCTAAATATGACGTAGAGTCTCTTGTTCTTTTAGCTTCTCCAGCTTTTGCGGCTAAAACGTCAATTAAGACGAAAATATTAAAAGCCATTAAGAAGCTACCTTTTATGGAAAATATTGCGGAGAAGGCTAAAAATTATATTGGGTCAACTGATTACAAGAACGCTAGTGGGGTCATGAGAGATATTCTTATTAGCACGGTTAACACGGATATCACTGAAGACTTAAAGAAAATTAACGTGCCATGTCTTTTTATCTTTGGAACAAGAGATGAAGCTGTTTCTTTAAATGATGCTTATAAAATGTCTAATCTTGTTAAAGACGGAGCTTTAATTAAACTGCCTGAAGGTACGCATTATGCTTATCTAGAATTCTTAGGACAAGTTGTTGCGATAATTAAATCGCTTGGAGGAAATAAATGAAAATAAATATGTTTTTAGTCATTATTAATTTTCTAGCGACATATCTATATGTTTTTTTAACAACAAAGAAACCTTTACATATGTTGCAAGATAACATCTATAATGAAAATAATAGATATCTTAAATGGGTCTTAAAAAATAAAAAGGAAACCTTAGTTAATTATAATTATCTATCTTTTATAGCTATTTTGGCTGGATATCTTTTTAAGTTTAAATATATGAATATTCTGCTAATGTTAAGTCTTCCTTTATTATATTTATCTTTAAAAAGATATAATAAATGGGTTCGTTTAAAAGACCAAGCTAAAAGACCTCTTGTTATTACGAAAAGAGTTAAACGTCTTATTTTTACTTATTTTCTTGTTTATTTAATACCGTTTATTATAGCTATTTTTCATACAAAACTTAGTATTCCTATGCTTTTAGTAGTCTTACTTATGGCTAGTTTTAACTATATTACTTTACTTATTGTTATGCTTATAAATATGCCAGTAGAAAAGGCTGTCTTTTATTACTATCTTTTAAAGGCTAAAAATAAACTTAAATCTATGACTAATTTAAAAGTTATTGGGGTTACTGGATCTTACGGTAAGACTAGTCTTAAAAATATTATTAAAGATGTCTTAGCAACTAGTTATAACTGCTTTGCAACACCTAAAAGTATTAATACCCTTAATGGTTCAATGATTCAAATTAATAATAATTTAACGAAGTATGAAGATGTATTTATCTCAGAAATGGGAGCTTATGTTCGAGGTGAAATTAAGAAGTTATGCCGGATTGTTAAGCCTAAATATGGGGCTATTACAACAATTGGTTTAGCTCATCTTGAAACATTTGGTTCACAGGAAAATATTCAAAAAGCTAAATTTGAATTAATTGAAGCTCTTTCAAGTGATGGACTTGCTGTTTTAAACATGGATGATGAAAAGCAAAGAACTTATAACTTAAGAAATAAGGTCCGTGTTAAATGGGTATCTATAGAAAATAAGGAAGCTGATGTTTATGCTTCAAACATTAAATACTCTAAAGATGGCATTAGTTTTAAAGTGAAATTTAAAGCTAGTAATGAAACGGTAGCTTTTGAAACGAAACTACTTGGAAGTCATAATATTTATAATATCTTAGAAGCTTTAGCTTTTGCAGAAGAGTTTGATGTACCTTTTAACAAGATGCAGCAAGCGGTAAAAAAATTAAGGCCGACAGAGCACCGTCTTGAAATTAAAGAGTTTAAAGATTTTACTCAAATAGATGATGCCTTTAATTCAAATCCGGTTGGTGCTAAAAACGCCCTTAAAGTTTTAAGCTCTATGGACGGCTATAAAGTTGTTGTAACACCTGGTATGATTGAACTAGGGGAAAAGGAAGATGAGCTTAACAAAGAGTTTGGAAAAGAAATGGCAGGTACTGCTGACCTCGTGATTTTAGTTGGAGAAAAGAAAACGAAAGTTATTAAAGAAGGGTTACTAGAATCTGGTTTTAGTGAAGATAATATTATCGTTATTAATAATGTACGTGATAGCTTTACTATCCTTTCAAAACTTAAAAAAGAACTTAATAAAAATATAATTGCTTTATATGAAAATGACTTACCAGATTCATATAATGAGTAGGAGGATAAATGTTAAAAATTGGTGTTATATTAGGCGGAGAATCCGTTGAACATGAAGTAAGTATTATATCCGCTGTTCAAGCGATGAATAAACTTGATTCTTCTAAGTATGAAATTATTCCTATCTATATTATGAAGGATGGTACTTGGAGAAGCGGGGAAATGCTTAAAGAAATTGAAAGTTATAGGGATATGTCTCTTCTTAAAAGATATACGAAGGAAGTTGTTTTAACTAAAATAAAAAATGATTTTGTCTTATTAACTAAAGGTTTCTTTAAGAGAGTTTATAAAGAAGTTGATTTTATTTTACCAGTTGTCCATGGTACGAGTGTTGAAGATGGTGTTTTGCAAGGCTTCCTTGAAACTGTAGGTATACCATATGCTTTTTCAGGTGTTTATGCTTCAAGTTTAGCTCAAGATAAAGTAGCGCAAAGAGCTATTTATAAAGTAAATAATATTCATATTACTAAATCAGTTGATTTTTATGACTATGAATATAAAGCAAGTGAAAAAGAAATAATTGATAGCATTGAAACTTTAGGTTATCCCGTTATTGTTAAACCGGCTTCACTTGGTTCATCAATTGGTATCAAGATAGCTAAAACCCGCGAAGAATTAAAAGTGGCTTTAGATGAAGCTATTAAATATGATAGTAAAATTTTAGTCGAAGAAGCTCTAGCAAATATTAGAGAATTTAATATTTCACTTCTTGGATGTGAAGATGAAATTGAGTTTTCCGTTGTGGAAGAAGTTGGCTCTAAAAAAGATTTATTAAGCTTTGAAGATAAATATATTAATGGTGGTAAATCAAAAGGCATGGCATCAGCGAAAAGAGATGTACCAGCTAAGATATCAAGTGAAGAACTTAAAACTATTAAAGAAATGGCAGGAAGTGCCTTTAGAGCTCTTGGCATGCAAGGCCTTGCACGTTTTGACTTTATGATGGATGAAATAGGAGATTTATATTTAAATGAAGTTAATAATATTCCTGGATCACTTTCTTTCTACTTATGGGAACCAGCGGGTGTTAGTTATACAGAATTACTTGACAGAATTATTAAAATCTCTTTAAAAATGTATAAGAAAAAAACTGAAAAAGTCCATTCTTTTAAATCTAATATCTTAAGTGGTTTTAGTGGTACTAAAGGATTAAAAGGTACTAAGGGGTTAAAGTGATTAAGTATATAAGTGATGATAAAATTAATATTATGAGGGGAGAAGGTGATTTTGATAAAGAAGAATTAAATGATCTTTTGATGAATCCTAATACGATTAAAGAAATCAATTGTTATAATTTAAGCACTGATAATTTAGAGTATGTCAAATATTTAATTGAGTTATCACCTTACTGTAAAGATGATTTAATTACAAAAAACATTTATGGCAACATTACGCCGGAATTTATTAAAGATAATTATCGCTATCCAGAAACGTGGAATACTACTTATAAGATGAAAGATGATAAATACTTCTTAACTTCCCTAGTAACCCATAAAAAGTTTGCATCAAAACTTCAAGGGATTCTTAACTATTTAGTTAAAGCTAAAGCTAGTCCTCTAGAAATAATTAAAGTTATTTATGACGAAATTAAGATGCTACCGAAGGAAAAAAGTGATAGTGAACTTGAATCATTTATTAAGGGTACTGATAATTATGCGGTTCTTTTAACTTTTATTTTTAAAACGATGGGTATAAGAGCGGTCACTATTGATGATTATACATTTTCTTATGTTATTGATAGTAAATATGATGTTAAAGGTATCTATTTATTTAACCCAGAACTAGATAGGCAAAAGAGGGAAGCTTATGATGGCTTTTTAATACCTTTAAAAAAGGCAAGCGGGGAAGTAATCGATGCTTTTAAAAATAATGACATGGAATATATTAAGCGTAATATTGATCATTTAGAACTAGAGTTAAAAGATTATTCTTACTTATATCATGGCCTTTTTAATACGCGTGATATTACGAAGATGATGAAAAATAAATGTCTTACTATGTTTAGTGATATGCCAAGTTTTTAAAAGCTTGAAAAATAAATAAATTATATATATAATAAACATATCTTTGAAAGAGGAGTAGCTATAAGTTAATTCTTAGAGAGAAGCGGGTGGTGCAAGCTTTAATTAATGATTAGTGAAGACACTTTCTAATAAAAAGATTCGCAGTCCGGCGTTAAAGGCTAAAGTTATAAATAAAGGTGGTACCGCGTCTTTACGCCCTTCGTTACCACTTTTTTTTGTTAAAAAGGAGGAAAAATGATAACAAAACCTAAAGGAACTTATGATTTATATGGAGAAGATGCTAGTAAATTTATTTTTCTAGAAGAAGAAATTCATAAGTTAATGAAAAAATATAATTATAAATTTATTAGAACACCTGTCTTTGAAGAAGCTAGTTTATTTCATAGAGCCGTTGGAGAAAACACGGATATTGTATCTAAAGAAACTTATGACTTTACTGATAGAGCAGGAAGAAATTTAAGCTTAAGACCTGAAGGAACAGCGGGAGTCGTTAGATCATTTATTGAAAATAAAATGGCTTTTACAGGTAATAATCCCCAAAAATTATTTTATATTTCCACAATGTACCGCTATGAAAGACCCCAAAAAGGTAGATACCGTGAGTTTACCCAGTTTGGTGTTGAAGCCCTTGGTTCTAAAAGTCCATATCTAGATGCTGAGTTAATTATCATGGGCGTAGAGCTCCTTAAAATTCTTGGTATTGAAGACTATAAAGTTAAATTAAATTCTTTAGGAAATGAAGAATCCCGCTTAAAATATCGCGAAGATCTTGTTAAGTATTTAACGCCGCATATTAATGATTTGTGTGACGACTGTAAAAGCCGCCTTGAAACCAACCCTTTACGTATCCTTGACTGTAAGGTTGATGCGGAAAGTGCTATTTTAAAGAAGGCTCCTAAGGTCAAAGATTCACTTGATGATGAGTCAAAAGCTTTCTTTGATGAAGTTAAAAAAATCTTAGATGTTAATCTTATTAATTATGAAGTTGATGATAATTTAGTAAGAGGGCTTGATTATTATAGTCATACTGTTTTTGAAATATCATCAGTAATTGATGAGAGAGAACTTGCTATTATCGGCGGGGGAAGATACGATGCTTTGTGTGAAAAATTAGGAGGTCCAGAAGCCCCAGCTGCCGGCTTTGCAATGGGAATTGAAAGAGCTTTAAGCCTAATGACAACTGAAATAGATGATTCCCTTGATGTCTTTGTTTTAGGCGTATCAAATCTAGAAAAAATGGAAGCTTTAAAAATCATTAGAGAACTTAGAGAAGCAGGCTTTAGTGCTGATATGTCTTATTTAGATAAAGGGTTAAAAGCCCAGTTTAAAGAAGCTGACCGTAATAAAGCTAAGTTTTTATGTATCTTAAATGAAGAAGATCTTAAAAATGATGAAGTTATGATTAAAAATAATCGTACAAGAGAAGAAGAAAGAGTCTTCTTAGAATATTTAACGAATTATTTAGAAGAAAAATTAAATTTAGAGGAAATGTATTATGAAAAGAACTAATTGTGGAACGTTAAGAAAAGAAAATGTAAGTTCAGATGTTTTATTATATGGCTGGGCGAGCCGCACTCGAAAACTTGGAGGACTACTATTTATTGATTTAAGGGATAGATCAGGTATTGTTCAGCTAATCATTAAACCAGAAGAAACGTTTTATGCCGAAGCTGAAAAGCTAAAAAAAGAATCTGTTATTAAAGTAAATGGTATTGTTAAGGAAAGAGAAAATGCTAATACTAGTCTTTTAACTGGTGAAGTTGAAGTTGAAGTAACAAGTTTTGAAATTCTATCTATGGCTAAAGACCTACCTTTTGAAATAAAAGAAGATTCTTCTTTTGAAGAAACAAGACTTAAAAATAGATATCTTGATTTAAGAAGAGAAAAGCTGCAAGCTAATTTAAAGCTTAGAAGTCAAGCGATGCTTAATATTCGTAACTATTTAGCTGGTTTAGATTTTTATGAAATAGAAACACCTATTTTAAGTAAATCAACACCAGAAGGAGCTAGAGACTATCTAGTGCCTAGTAGACTTTATCACGGAAGTTTTTACGCGCTTCCTCAGTCACCGCAAATTTATAAACAACTACTTATGATTGGAGGGCTTGAAAAGTATTTCCAAATAGCAAGATGCTTTAGAGATGAAGACTTAAGAGCCGATAGACAGCCTGAATTTACTCAAATAGATATTGAAATGTCTTTTGCTAGTGAAAAAGAAATTTTTAGTGTTGTTGAAGGCTTAATGAAAAATCTTTTTAAAGAAATTAAAAATGTTGATCTAGTAGATTTTCCGGTTATGACTTATCAAGATGCTATTGCTAATTATGGTTCTGATAAACCTGATATCCGCTTTAAAATGTTAATTGAAGATATTACAGAAGAGTTTAAAGATTCTGCTTTTAATTTATTTAAAACAATAAGCGCGGAAGGTATTATTAACGCTGTTATTGTTAAAGGAGCCGGTGAATTTTATACCCGTAAAAAAATCGCAGAATATGAATCTCTTGCTAAAAAGTTTGGTAATAAAGGTTTAAGTTATTTAAAACTAGAAGAAGAATTAACAGGTTCTATTGCGAAGTTTCTAGGTGAAGAAGAAAAGACTAATCTTATTAAGAGACTTAATCTAGAAAAAGATGATTTTGTCTTTATATTAGCGGGCGACTATAAACCTGTTAAAGAAGGACTTGGAGCAATTAGACTTCAAGCTGCTAGAGACTTAAACATTGAAAGAAGTGGTTATAAATTCTTATGGGTTATTGATTTTCCAATGTATGAAAAAAATGAAGATGGTACGTATTCAGCTTGTCACCATCCATTTACGGCACCTAAAGATGACTCCATGCAGTATCTTGAAAGCGATAAGGATAAATGCCTATCTAGAGCTTATGACCTTGTATGTAATGGTTATGAACTACTTTCAGGAAGCGTTCGTATTCATAAGAGGGAAATGCAAGCTAAAGTCTTTAAAGCTCTTGGTTTAACGGAAGAAGAAGCTAAAAAGAAATTTGGTTTCTTCCTAGAAGCCTTTGAATACGGCGCTCCACCACACTGCGGAGTTGGTATTGGGTTTGACCGTTTAACGATGATCCTTTGCGATACCGAAAATATTAGAGACGTTATTGCTTTTCCAAAAACATCAAGTGCTCAAGATTTGATGAGTGATTCACCATCGGAAGTTTATAGTGAACAATTAAAAGAACTTGGTATAAAGGTGGATAATGAAGTTAATTAGCTGGAACACAAATGGTATAAGAGCAGCTATAAAGAAGGGCTTCATCGATTTCTTTAAAGAAATTGATGCAGACCTTTTTGCTGTTCAAGAAACAAAAATGCAAGAAGGACAAGAAGAAATTAATCTACCTCATTACTATCAGTACTGGGATAGTGCTGAAAAAAAAGGATATTCAGGAACACTTATCTTTACTCATAAAAAGCCTATCTCGGTTAATAAAGGTTTAGGTATTGAAAAACATGATAAGGAAGGAAGGGTTGTAACACTTGAATACGAAAACTTTTACTTTGTTAACGTTTATACACCTAACTCTAAAGCGGCTTTAGAACGTCTTGATTATAGGGAAAATGAATGGGATAAAGACTTTAGAGAATATGTGGTCAGTTTAGCAAAGAAAAAAGAAGTTATTATCTGCGGGGATTTAAATGTTGCTCATAAGGAAATTGATTTAAAAAATCCTGATAGTAATCACTTTAGTGCTGGTTTTACCGATGAAGAACGCCGCAGCTTTCAAAAATTATTAGATGCTGGCTTTATCGATACTTTTAGATTTATGCATCCAGATACAGTAAAATACTCATGGTGGAGTTATAGAACCAGAGCCCGTGAAAGAGGAATTGGCTGGAGAATTGACTATTTTCTAGTAACACCTGGTCTTAAAGATAAGATTATTAAAGCTGATATTTTAGATGATGTTTATGGATCAGACCACTGCCCGGTTATGTTGGAGCTTGATCTTGATTTTTAGTATTGTTCTTCCTTTAATTATTGATCAGGTAATTAAATACCTAGCGTTAAAAAAGCAGCTTAATATTACTATTTTGCCTTTCTTTAAAATAGAACTAGCTAAAAACTATGGTGCTTCTTTTAATCTTTTAGATGGGAAAGTTAGCCTTTTAATTATTATTAATATTTTAGCTATCTATTTTATTTATAGGGCTTATCTTGATGAAAAAAATAAGAAGTTAAAGCCTTTATATCTTTTAGTTATATCAGGAGCTTTATCTAATCTTTTAGACCGCTTCTTTAGAGGGTATGTCGTTGATTACTTGAGCCTTAAAATCTTTAATTATCAGTTTCCTATCTTTAATATTGCGGATACTTTAATTGTTATTCCAGCGATAATTATTATTATTTTTACTATACAGAGGGAGGTTCATATATATGAAAGCCGAAAAAAATGAAAGAATTGATAGCTATCTAGCATCTATTATGGATATCTCTAGATCTTTAATTGCCTCTTATATAAAAGAAGGGTATATTACCGTAAATGGTAATAAAGTTAATAAATCGTATATTCTAAATATTGATGATGATATTGAAATAAACGTGCCTAGTCTAGAAATAAAAAAATATGATGCTCCTATTGATACTCTCTATGAAGATGATGATCTCATGGTTATTAATAAAGAAAAGGGGATGCTGGTTCATCCTGCTAAAGGGGAAGATGATACTTTAGTTAATGCTTTAATTGATAAAATAAATATTGAAGGTGATAGAGCAGGTATTGTGCACCGTCTTGATAAAGACACAAGTGGTTTAATAATAGTGGCTAAAAATGAAGAAACGCTTCATCTTTTACAAAAAGAGTTTAAGGAAAGAAAAGTTCATAAAGAATACCTAGCTCTTTTAAAAGGCAATGTTTTAGAAGATGAAGCTCTTATTAACGCCCCTATTTTAAAAGAACTTAAAAGTATTAAAAGAATGGTTGGAAGAGGCGGAAAAGAAGCTCTTTCTATGCTTAATGTTATTGCAAGAAGTAACGAGACAACCTTGGCTTCCTTTAAAATTATGACAGGTCGCACCCATCAAATAAGAGTGCACGCTAAATATATTGGACATCCTCTTTATAATGACTCAATGTACGGTGAAAAAGTAAATGAAGATAGTTTTTATTTACATGCTTATAAACTTTCTTTTATTCATCCTATAACTAGTAAAGAGATGACATTTACTTCGCCCCTTCCTAAAGCTTTTATAGATGTTTTATTAAACTTAGGATATAATAAAGAAGAGGTTAATAAATATGCTAGATAAAAATAATACCCTTATATATAAAGCCCTTCACTATTTTGTGGTTGATCTTGACTATGAAGTAGTCGTTGTTAAGGGCCTTGATAATGAACTATGGCTTCAAAATTTATCTGAAGAATATAAATTAATTCGTTTTGTTTTTACACCGATTATTAATCAGGAACAGTTAGTTATGGATATTCGTAAGGCGGCTATTGTTTCTAAAACTATTAGAAATAAAATGCTAAGCTTAAAAATGAAAACGATGACGTTTTATTTTAATATAGCTAATAACTTAAAGATGCTAGAAGTCAAAAATCAGGCTTTAATACCAGTTAAGAAGATGGAGGATATTACGAAAAGCGATACAGTTAAGGAGTTCTTTCCTAATATTAATAAGAAAATGCAATTTGATGAAACAGGTATTGAACTATTTTTAAAGATAAATAGTGATATTCAGGAAAAAAATGCGAGAACGAATGATGAATATAATAAAATTTTTATGGATAAGACTCCATTTGTTACCTATATTTTAATGGCTATTAATTTTGTTATTTTTATTGTTGGATTAATGAATAGTGGATCACTTACGCAAACATCGACTGATTTTATTAACACCTTTGGTAATCAAAATACTTTAGTTTATAAATATCATGAGTATTTTAGACTTTTATCTTCCGCTTTTATTCATGTTGATCTTCTTCATTTAACTTTAAATTCCTTTGTTTTATATTCTTTTGGTAAGAGGCTAGAAAGTCATTTAGGACCATGGAAATTTTTCCTTATTTATTTCTTTTCCGCTATATCATCATCGCTTCTTTCGATATGTTTTCATGATAACTTCACAGTTGGAGCATCAGGAGCTATCTTTGGTATTTTAGGAGCTCTTTTATACTTTGGTTATTACTACAGGGCTTATTTATCTAGAATGCTCCTTGAAGAAATCATACCGATAATTATTTTAAATATTGCGATTGGTTTTATGGGGTCAAACATTGATAATTTTGCCCATCTTGGCGGGTTAATTGGTGGTGTTCTTATGACTATGGCTCTTGGCGTAAGTAATAAATCATCGAAAGTAAGCCGTATCAATGGCTGGATTATTTCCATATTAATGATTGCTTTCTTTATTTTCCTTGGCCTTAAAAGAGTTGAAATAATTTAGCAAAAACTATATAATTATTTTAATAGGAGGCTATATGGATGAGACGAAAGCCTATAATTTAGAGGAAATACAAAGAGAAAACATTAAAAGTGTTATCAAGGAAGTTTATGACGTTCTTGAAGAAAGAGGATATAACGCTTTAAATCAAATCGTTGGTTACTTAATGAGCGGTGATTTAGGCTTTATTTCTTCTCATAAAGATGCTAGGAAGAAAATCGCTGGCTTTGAAAGAAATACTTTAATTGCTGAACTTTTAAAGGAATATTTAAAGTGAGGTATTTAGGACTTGACCTTGGTGATAAATCGCTTGGTCTTGCGATATCTGATCCTTTAGGTATCATAGCAACACCTTTAAAAACCCTTTTTTATGAAGGCGATTATAACGAACTTTTAGATGAACTAGAAAGTTTACTTAAAGAAAAAAAGATTGATGCTTTTATTCTAGGTCTTCCAAAGAATATGAATAATTCAGAAGGACCAAGAGCAAAAAAGAGCCGGGAATTTAAAGCATTCCTTGAAGATAAACTCAAAGTAAAAGTTATCCTAGAAGATGAAAGGTTATCTACTAAAGGAGCTGAACAAATGCTTTTAGAAGGTGATGTTTCTAGAAGTAAAAGAAAAGAAAAAATTGATAGTGTTGCAGCATCGATTATTTTGCAAAACTATTTAAATAGAATATAAAAGGAGAAAAATATTATGAACGAATCACAATTCACAGTCTTAAATGAAAATGGAGAGGAAATAGTATGCGATATTCTGTTTACATTTGATTCAGATGAAACAGGACATAGCTATGTAGCTTATACGGATAATTCAGTAGATGAAAATGGTAGCTTACATGTTTTTGCATCTATTTATGATCCAACCGGAGTTGATAAAAAGTTAACACCTATCGAATCAGAACGCGAATGGAAAGTTATAGACACTATTTTAGAAACTCTTAAAGAAACGATTGATGAAAAAGAAAAAGAACTAGGACAAGAGGAAGTTAATGAGTAAAAAAATAAAAAGAGTTGTTCTCTTTTTTTTAGTGATAACCCTATTAATAGCTATGGCGATTATCATTAAGGAACAACGTTATAAGAAGAATATTGAAGCTGTCGACAAAAAAGATAAAAATATGCAAGCGTTTACCGTTGAAAGAGGCGAGACTGGTAAGATAATTGCCATGAAATTAAAAGAAGATGGTCTAATTAGAGATGAAAAAGCTTTTGTTAGATATGTGAAGAAAAATGAAAAAGGCTTAAATGCCGGACATTATAATTTATCTAAATCGATGAATGTTAAACGTATTGTTAAAATTTTATCTGGTGGTAGTAATAATCTAATTAGTTTTCGAATTAAAGAAGGGGAAAATATGTCTTCTTTAATTAAACGTTTAGCCACTTTTACTAATAAAACACCAAAAGAAATGGATGCATATTTAAGAAGTGATGAACTGCTTGATGAATTAATTAAAGAATATGACTTTTTAGATAACAGTATTAAAGATAAGAAAATATATTATCCTTTAGAAGGTTATTTTATGCCAGACACTTATTCCCTTGAAAGAGATAGTATATCTATCAAGACGATTATTAAATTATCACTTGATCAAATGAAAAAGAATTTAGAAGGTATAAAGAATCCTAAAGATACTCTTATTCTAGCTTCGATGATTGAACTTGAAGCAGTAACACCAGAAGATAGAAAGATGGTTTCATCGGTTTTTCATAATCGTTTAAAGAAAGGCATAACTTTAGGAAGTGATGTTACTAGTTACTACGGAGCTAGAGTTAGTTTAAGTGCTAGAGATTTAAATAAATCTGAACTTGAAGCATCTAACCCATATAACACAAGAGGAGCAAGAGCAGTTAAAGGTTTACCTATCGGTCCAATTTGCTTCCCATCAAAAGTGTCAATCGATGCGGCAGCAAATCCTGCTGAATCTAATTACTTATTCTTTGTAGCTGACAAAAATGGCAAAGTATACTATAATACTACTAACGCCGAACACGTTAAAACCGTGAATAATTTGAAAGCGAGAAATGAGTGGTATAGATATGGTAGATGATACCTTAAGTAAACTAAATAAAATTAAAAAAGAAGCTTTAGATGAAGAAGTTCCGATTGTTAAAGATGAAACCGCAGCTTTTTTAAGAGATTTTGTTCTTAAAAATAATGTTAAAAATATCCTTGAAATAGGAACAGCCGTTGGGTATTCAGCTTTAGTTATGGCAAGCTCTTTTAACGGAGTTAAAGTAACCTCTATTGAATACGATGAAGAACGCTATTTAAAAGCTGTTAAGAATATTAAAGATATGAATATGGAAAAGAATATTACTTTAATATTTGGTGATGCTCAGTTTGTTAATTTAACTGATAAATATGATATGATTTTTATTGATGCAGCGAAATCGAAGAATCAATTATTCTTTGAAAAGTTTAAACATTATCTTAATGAAGGAGGATGTATTATTACTGATAATATGTTTTTCCATGGATATGTTAATAAAGATTTAGATGAAATTGAAAGTAAAAATCTTAAAGGTTTAGTTAAAAAGATTAAAGAATATCATGAATTTTTAAAAGAAAAAGAAGATTTTGATACAAGAATTTTAGAAGTTGGTGATGGAATAGCTATTTCTGTTATGAAATAACTATTCTTTTTTTATGTTATAATATTGAAAGGGGAAAGATATATGGAAATAGTACTTAGTATAAATAAAAAAGAAGATTTAAATTTAGATAGTGATTATTATATCGTCGGACTTAAAGGATATTCTGACCTTTTTGCTATGGATTTAAAAGAACTTAAGGAATATGACACAAGTAAAATCTTCTTAGCTATTAATAATAATTTAACGAGTAAAGATACTGATAGTTTAGTTGAAGTTCTTAAAGATATTGATACATATAATTTTAAGGGTATCTTTTTCTATGATTTAGGTATGATAAGTATTAAAGAAAAATTAGGGTTTAAAACGCCACTTATTTTAAATCAAACGCATCTAGTTACAAACTATCAAATTATTAATTTTTATATTCCTAAGTATGCATCAGGTGCTGTCCTTACACCAGAACTTAGCTTCCTAGAAATAGAAGAAATTATTAATAAGACAACGGCTCCTTTATTTATCTATTTATATGCTAAAAATACTTTAGCTCTTTCTAAAAGAAGACTTCTAAGTACTTATTTTGGTAGTGATAGTGTTAGTCATATTAAAGTTAAAAATAATGATGAAGAGATAATTGTAAAAGAAGAGAAAGAAACTAAAGTTTATTATAATAAAGTCTTTAATGGAACAAGACTTCTAAGTTTAGATTTTAAGTATGGCATCATTGATGCAGCTTATATGGAAGATGCTTTAGTTAAAGATTTACTTAAAGCTTTAAGAGAAAAAGATACTGATAAACTAAATGCGCTAGCAGGTCCATATCATGGCTTTCTAGATGAAAGGTTAATCACAAGGGTGAAGAAGTGAAAAAAGTTGAATTATTATCACCAGCTGGTGATTTAAATAGATTAAAAGCGGCTCTTTTATATGGAGCTGATGCCGTTTATGTCGGCGGGCGTAAATATAGTTTAAGAGCTAATGCGACTAATTTAAGTCTAGAAGAAATAAAAGAAGCGACGACTTTTGCCCATAACCTCGGTAAAAAGGTTTATTTAACTTTAAATATTGTTTTTCATAATGAAGATTTAAAAGAAGTTAAAGACTATATAAAAGATGTTGTTGATGCCGGGATTGACGCGTTTATTGTTTCGGATATTTCGCTTGTTAAATATATTAAAGATAATTTTAAGGTTGAAGCTCATATATCTACGCAAAACACCACTAATAACAAGATGTCTGCACTATTTTTAAAAGAAATTGGTGCTGACCGTGTGGTCTTAGGTAGAGAACTATCGCTTCCTGAAATTAAGGAAATCTGTTCCTTAAATATCATTGACACCGAAGTTTTTATTCATGGCGCTGTCTGCTCTTTTTACTCTGGAAGGTGTGCTTTATCTTCTTATTTTACCAAAAGAGACGCAAACCGTGGGGGCTGCGCGCAGGTATGCCGCTTTACCTTTAAAGATGGTGATAAAGACTTTTCAATGGCCTCTAAAGATATGAACTTATCAAGTTATATAACAAGTTTAATAGATGCCGGGGTTACCTCTTTTAAAATAGAAGGGCGCATGAGAAGTATTTATTATCTAGCTACAGTTATCACAAGCTACCGGATGATAATTGATGCTTATTATAATAATAAATCCGATGAAAATGTTTTAAAGACAGCTAAAAGCTATTTAGATCGCGTAGCTAATAGAGATAATACGGAGCAATTTTTAAAAGGGTATACAGATTCTAGTGATCAGTACTATGAAGGAAGAAAAGAAGAAACTAATCAAGACTACGTCTTAGATGTTTTAAAAGAAGATAAAAATATCATTAAAGTTATGCAAAAAAATTATTTTACTAAAGACGATACTATTGAACTATTTAATTATAAGCATCAAAGTGAAATAATTAAGATTAAGGAAATACTTGATGAAGATAAAAATATTGTGGATGCCGCTAGACACCCGAAAAATATTTATTATCTTGTTTTAGATAAACCGCTTAATATGGAAGTTACTTTGTTTGCGATGGGAAGGAAGATATGAAAGAAGAATTATTAAAAAGAGAAGAAAATTTAAGCCCTTATGCTTTTAGATCAAAAGATGCCTCTCGCTTAAAGCCTCTTCTAGAAGATGTGCGCCCAGCATTTTTTCGCGATATTGACAGGATTATCTATACCAAGTGTTATAGCAGGTATATGAATAAAACCCAGGTTTTTTCATACACGAGAAATGATCACGTGACAACACGTATGGTTCACGTGCAGCTGGTATCTAAAATTGCTAGAACAATTGGAAGACTCCTTAACTTAAATGAAGACTTAATTGAAGCAGCCTCTTTAGGCCATGACCTTGGTCACACGCCTCTTGGTCACCTTGGAGAATCCATTTTAAATAAAATCTGCCAGGAAGAAATGCATGAATATTTTCATCATAATATTCAAAGCGTTAGGCTTTTAATGGAAATTGAAAATAAAGGTCTTGGTTGTAATTTAACGGTGCAGGTACTTGATGCTATCATGTGTCATAACGGTGAAAGTTTAAAAGATATCTATGCACCTAGTCCTAAAACAAACGAAGAATTTTTAGATGAGTATCACGCTTCATTTAAAAGAAAAAACTTTAATCACGTCCCTATGACGCTTGAAGGCTGCGTACTTTTAATAAGTGATGTTATCGCTTATATTGGTCGCGATATAGAAGATGCTATCCGCGTTAAGATTATTAAAGAAAGTGATATTCCAGAAAGTATTACAAGTGTATTAGGGTCTAAGAATAAGGATATCGTTAATACTTTAATTCTAGATATTATCAATGAATCTAAAGGGCATAATTATATTAAGATGTCTCCTAAAGTATATAAAGCCTTAAAAGATTTAATGGCCTTTAACTATGAACATATTTATAATTATGCCGAAACTAAAGAAAATAAAATTAAATTTGAAGAGAATATCAGAAATCTTTTCCATAAATATTTAGATGATTTAGAAAAGAAGAATATGGATAGTTTAATCTATAAAGATTTTCTAGATAATATGGATGAAACATATCTTAAAAATACTAGTTTAAAAAGAATCGTTATTGATTTTATTAGTGGTATGACTGATAACTATTTAAAAGAAAGAGTAGGTGAACTAAATGAAAATTAAAGCGGTTTTTATGGGAACACCAGAAATAGCTAGAGATGCTCTAGAAGCTTTAAATGATGTTTTAGATGTTGTACTTGTTGTAACGCAGCCAGATAAACTCGTTGGAAGAAAAAAAGTCCTAACGAAAAGTCCTGTGAAGGTTTTAGCAGAAAGTTTAGAAGTACCAGTATTTCAGCCTTCTAAAATAAGAGAAGATTATGATACTATAATCAATATTAATCCAGATATTATAGTAACCTGTGCTTATGGGCAAATCCTCCCTAAAGTGCTACTTGATTTACCAAAATACGGAGCTTTAAATATTCATGCCTCGCTTCTTCCTAAATATAGGGGAGGAGCTCCAATTGAACGATCAATAATGAACGGGGATAAAAAAACTGGTATTACCTTAATGCATATGGATGTAGGCATGGATACAGGTGATATGATTTATAAGGAAGAAATAGATATTGATAAACTTGATACTAAAGAGACACTTACTAAAAAATTATCTATCCTAGCCCAAAAAATAATTAAGGAGAATCTGCCCTTATATCTAAAAGGTGAGTATCCAAGTACTAAACAAGATGAAAGTAAAGTAACTTATGCCCCAATAATTAGTAAAGAAGATGAGTATTTAGACTTTAATAGAACCTCTCTTGATATTTATAACCATATAAGAAGTTTATCACCAGATCCTGCTGTATACGCTTTTTTAAACAATAAGAGATATAAAATCTATGAAGCTAGAATTTCTAGTTTAAAAGGTAAACCGGGTGAAATTTTAAGTCTAGATAATGGACTAGTAGTTGGAACACTTGATGCTTCAATTGATATTTTATGTCTTCAAGAGGCGGGTAAAAATAAAATGACGGCAGAAGACTATTTTAGAGGCCGTAATAAAAAAGAATTTATAGGAAAAAGATTTAATGAAGAAAATAATTGATAATACGAAGAATATCTTAAATATCATTTTTATAATTGTTTTTACCGTGGTCTTTATTAACTTAATGATTTCATCAAGAAAGGTAAAAAGAACTCCTAAAGTAAAAGAAAATATTAATAATCCTTATAAGCTCATTGATAATAATAATTACTATGTAGATATAAAGCTTAATATTGATGATGAAGTATACTACTATAAAGGATACCGTAATAAAGAAAGATATTATCTAGAATTAACTAAAGAAGGAAGTCCTCAAAAAGAAGAGTATATTATTTTTAAAGATTTTGCTTTAAATAAAAAAGTTAATCATTATACTCCTCAAAAGATTCCATATATTGGTTTTAATTATTTTGATAATGACTTAATTAAGAATTTAATTAATAAAGGAACTAAAGATAAAGATGGTTCTCTAGTTATTAAAAATTTATATCTTTTTAATAAAAATGAAGAATATCATAGTAATTTAACTAATAAGATTGATATAACTTATCAAAATAATTATGTAACGGGTTATAAAATGGATTTTAGTAACTTTATTAAAGATAAAGAAAATAAAAGTAAGATGCTTTTAGATATTAGATATTATGACTTTAATAAAGCTAGAGATATAAATATTAATATTGAATAAATATGAAGAAGAAAAGAAATTAATCTTTTCTTCTTTTTTAAAGAGTAAATTATAAAAAAAGACTTGCTTTTTAGTCTAAAATCATATAATATTAAGAAGTAGTTAATTGATGGGCCCATAGCTCAGTTGGTTAGAGCGCACGTCTGATAAGCGTGAGGTCGGTGGTTCAAGTCCACCTGGGCCCACCATTTGTATTTTAACCCTTAGTGTTACTAAGGGTTTTTATTTTTTACCTACGAATATTATAAATTATTTATTCTTTGTCGGACTTATATAAACCTCATTTCTTTGTTTAAGAAATGAGGTTTATATTAAAATGCCAATGTTTTTAAATTAAATTAATTTTTATATTCTAATTTTCTACTTACTTTTAGTAAATAATGTGAAAAATTTATTATGAATAAGACTACTGGTAGGTTACTAAACGTTAACCGTAATATTAGTACGGAGCCCCAGTGGCTTCATAAGAAAAAACTTAAGCTTTCTTATTAAAGGTTGCCTAGTGCCGAATAAAGTATGGAGATAGTGTATCTATCTCTGCACACAAGATGTGTTATACATAGTCGGAGGGCACTCTTTTTTTATTTGTAAGTTGCTCCAGCTTATACGATTTTGATGTTAGCATCAAAATGGGCTTTTTCATCGAAATTACTATTTATACAGCTATCAATTGTTTTTTTTATTATTGCTTTAAAATTTTACCAATATATAACTTAACAATCTTGCTAACCAATTCTTTTTCGTTATCATTTAACTCAACATGCTTTTTATTAACTTTATACGGGGCAACAACTCTAAAAGTAGAAATTATCTTTATCTGGTCTAAACAGCCTAATGAGTCAGTCTGCTTTATATAAAAATGATTGTTATATCTTAATTCTCTATAGTTTCTCTTTATAAAGTCATCTTTAGTTTTAAAATGTTTTTCTTTTGGACTTGTAAGTGGGATAACAAATACTAAGTTTTTAAGAGCTGGTATTTTATAAATAATACCTAGGTGAATATTATTTATTTCAGAGCCTTTGCTCCCGTTAAAGTCTATATGATATATATAAGCGTTTTTTATTTCTATTTTTTTCATAATACAAAAAGGAACCCTATTATAAAATAGAGTTCCTAGACAGCGAATAGGCTAACATGTTCCTCGCCTAAGCTTCACAATGCTATTCATGATGAATTAAATGGAGTGGCTTATAATTTCCTCGCCTAAGCTTCAATATGCACTCCCGTTTAATTGCTATATATATTAACACAATATATATCAGAAAGCAACCAACTTTCTTAGCTCTATTTTATAAAATCTAATAAAAAATGTAAATACTTTTTATTTAATTGACGTCCTTTATAATTTCCTCCTCATCTCAACTGCTACACCTAATATCCTAATAGGTAAGTTCTTAACATCTTCATTTGAATACATCTTTATATCATAAGCATAATTAAGTGACTGTAATGTAATACCAGAGTCGTGCTTTATTATCTTTCTAAAAATTGGATTATTGTTTCCTATTGAAATACAAACATAGTCACCATTATTATAATAATTACACCTTCTGAATATAATAATATCTTCCTCATTATATTGTGGGAACATACTATCTCCTTTTAATTTTCCGGCAAAGAAATCTTGAGTCTTTCTTTTATAATCTTGTGGGGTTTCTATATATTCAAGATTATCTTCTTTATTAATAGTAAAAGTTTCTATCTTTTCATGGATAGGAGATTTTAACTCATCTGCAGCACTTAGATGGAAATTTTGATCAGTTAATTCTAAGAGCTCTTTAAGTGTCATATTCATAGCGTTAGCTAATGATTTTAGTGTTTTAAATCCTAAATCTATATCTTCCTCTTTTTCAATTTTACTTATATAGGTATGACTTAATCCACTAGTTTGTTCTGCAAACTGCCTATAACTTAGTTTATGTTCTTTTCTATAATTTTTAATAATATCTTTTAGCTTCATAAATTCTTTCCCCTAATAATTAAATTTATTATACAAGATTATATACTTGGTGTAAATAAAAGTTTACTTTATGCCATTTTTTTTATAATTGTAAATTATAGTTTACATATTCTTTATTAACTTTAGATGTTTTATTTGTTTATTTAAATATTTACATTAGTTATAATAGTAGAGAAAGGCTTAGTATAAATATATGGTTAATATCTTAATAATTGAAGATGAAAAAAATATTCGTGATATCATGAAGAAAGTTTTAACAAGAGAGGGCTTTATCGTATATGAAGCTAGAAGTGCTGAAGAAGGACTTGATATTATTGATAAACAGCTTATTGATTTAATTGTCCTTGATTTAATGCTTCCTGATATGGATGGTTATGAGTTTACTAAAGAGTTAAGAGAGGCCTCTATTGATACACCAATTTTAATGGCAACAGCTAGGCAGCTTCCTGAAGATAAGCATAAAGGTTTTAATGTCGGAACTGATGATTATATGACTAAACCTTTAGATATGGATGAATTTATTTTAAGAATTAAGGCTTTACTTAGACGCAGTAAAATAGCTAGTGAAAGAAAAATAGTTATCGGTAAAGTAGAACTGGATTATGATTCACTTACAGTAACTAGAGAAAATGAAAAAATAACTTTACCGCAAAAAGAGTTTCAATTATTATTTAAGTTGTTATCGTATCCTGACCGGATTTTTACCCGTATTGAGTTAATGGATGAAATATGGGGTTATGATAATAATAGTGATGATACGACGATTAATGTCCATATTAATAGGCTAAGAAGAAAATTTGAACATTATCCTGAATTTGAAATAAAAGCTATTAGGGGGCTTGGTTATAAGGCGGTGAAGAAAGTTGAAGACTAAGAATATATCAAAAGAAAAGAAAACAAAAATAAATACTTATTTTATCTTATGGACAATTATTGCGGGGGTTTCATCACTAATTGTTTTTGCGATTATTTATTTTATTTTAAATATCAATATGGATGTTATATCTAGATTTCAACATCATCCCGGAACGGTTATTCTTTTAATTATTTTAATTGAGTTTTTAATTAGTATTATTATGACTATTGTTATCGGTAACCCCGTTGTACGCAGCATGAATGAAATTGATAATGTTATTCTAGCCGTTTCTGAAGGAGACTATAAGGTACGCATTAGTGAAACCAAAGCCTTAAAAAATATAAAACATAATTTTAATAAGATGATAGCTGAGCTTGATAGTGTCGAAATTCTTAAAAGTGACTTTATTAATAATTTTTCCCATGAACTTAAAACGCCACTAGTATCTATTAAAGGCTATGCTGAAGAATTAAAAAGAGATGATATAAGTTTAGAAGATAAGAATAAATATTTAGATATTATTATTGAAGAATCAAAACGTTTAACAGCTTTATCAACAAATATTTTAAATATCTCTAAAATAGAAAAACAAGAAATTATTACGAATCTAAAGAAAGTAAATATTGGAGAGCAAATAAGAAAAACTCTCTTAATGTTTTATAAACAAATTGAAGATAATAATATTACTTTAGATTTAGATATCGATGATTGCTATGCACTCGTTAATGAGGACTTAATGCAGCAAGTTTGGATTAATTTAATCGAGAACGCTCTTAAATTTAATAAAGAAAATGGAAGCATTGCTATTAAAGTAAAAGAAGAGATAGGTTATATCAGCTCAACTTTTCAAGATAGTGGTATTGGTATAGATAGTGAAGATTTAAAGCATATCTATGATAAATTTTATACAACAAGTAGTAAAGAGGGAATAAGTGGTAATGGTTTAGGTCTAGCGTTAACGAAGAAAATTTTAGATTTACATGATGCTCAAATAGACGTTTTAAGTCAAAAGGATAAAGGGACAATTTTTACGATTAAATTACATAAAAATATCTGAAAAGATATTTTTTTTATGAAAGTTAATTTTCAGTTCATTTTTCTATTATATGATACCTAAGCTGAAGGAGAGAAAAATGAAGAAAATAACAGATTTTATTGTTGAAAAAAGAAATATTATTTTAGTTATCTTTGCTGTTTTAACCGTTATTTCACTTGTTATGATGAAAAACGTTAAGATAAATACTGATCTAAAGAAATATTTACCTAAAGATTCAGAAACCAAAATCGGTAACGATATTATGGAAAAAGAATTTGATGAGATTAAGAAAAGTACTTTAAATGTCATGTTTAAAGATTTATCTAAAGAGGAAAAAGAGGAAACTTTAGCTAAATTAAAAAAGCTTGATGGGGTAGATAAAATTTCTTACGATGAATCAAGTAGTTATAATAAATGTAAACATACTTTATATATCATAGAAGTTGATGATTATGTGCACTCTAAAACGGCAGAAAAAGTATACAAAGAAGCACTAGAACTTAAACCAGAAGCCATGAGCGGTAATATCTTTGATGAATATAAACCCGTATTAAAGATTTGGATTATTGTTCTAGCTATTGGGATAGCGATGGTTATTTTAACTATTCTAAGTGAATCTTATATTGAGCCATGGCTTTATTTAACATCTATTGGCGTAGCGGTTTTTATGAATAAAGGTACTAATGTTTTCTTTCCAAGTGTATCTAATATTACTGATTCCATAACAGCTATCTTACAGCTAGCACTTTCTATGGACTATTCCATTATTCTATCAAATAGATATAGACAGGAAAGAGAAACAGAAGCCAATAAAGTTATAGCTATGAAGAAAGCTTTATATGATTCTTTTAAAGCTATATCAAGTTCATCAGTAACCACAGTAGTTGGTCTTTTAGCGCTTGTATTTATGAGTTTTACTATTGGTAAGGATTTAGGTTTTGTTCTAGCTAAAGGTGTTTTATTTAGCTTAATAAGTATCTTCTTTTGTCTTCCTGCTTTACTTCTTTTATTTGATGAAGTTATTAGAAAGTCTAAAAAGAGAAGTATTGATTTTAATTTAAGAAAACTTGGGGAGTTTAGTTATAAGACCAGATTCTTGCAACTATTTTTAATTCTAGCAGCCTTTTTAACAGCCTTTATCTTAAAAGGTAATATTGGTATTTTATATACGGGTTCTCAGCAAGATGAAGTAGGTAAAGTTTTCCCGGCAACTAACCAAATGGCTATTGTCTATGAAAATAAATATGAAGATTTAATAAGTAATTACTGCAAGGAACTAGAACAAGATAAAAAGGTTGATAAAGTCTTATGCTATAGTAATACTCTTAATGAAAAACTTAAATATAATGAATTAAATCCTAAGTTTAAAAAGCTAGAGCAAGATACAGAAATAGATGAATATTTAATCAAACTTATTTACTATAATTATTATAATAAAAATAAAAAAGATAGTATGTCTCTAGATGAATTTATTAAGTTTATTAAAAATGATGTCTATCAAAATAAAGATTTAGAAGCTAAAGTAGATTTAGACATGAAAAAGAAACTTGATCAACTTGAATACTTTGCTACTAGTGAAAGTGTTAATAATGAAAGAAGTTCAAAAGATGTAGCTAGTATTTTAGAAATGGATGAAAAGGATTCTGAAAAATTATTCATCTTATATAAGGCTTATCATAATAATATTAAATTAAGCATGCCAGAATTTGTTAATTTTGTTCTAAATGATTTAAGTAAAGATCCAGCATATAGTGATGCTTTAAGCAATGATACCCTTAAAATCTTAGAAAGAATTAAACCCATAACTAATAAAGATATTATTACAAAAGAAATGAGCGCGAAAGAAATCGCTAGGCTTTTAGACATAGATGAAGAACTAGTAAATAAACTATTCCTATTCTATCAAAGTAATTTAGAATCTAGGTCTTTATTAACACTTGAAGACTTTGCAAGCCTTGCTTTAAGTTTAAAAGATAATCCTAACTTTAATTCTTACTTTAATGAAGAAATAATTAATAAACTAAATTTACTTAAGTTTTTAAGTAACGAAAGTAATATTACTAAAGCTTATACAAAAGAAGAACTTACTAACTTTTTAAATACGATGGGGCTTAATATTGATGCTTCTAAAATAGAACTCTTATATTTTTATAGTTTTTATAAAGAAAACGCTGTTAATAATAAACTTAGTTTATATGAATTATCAAGCTTAATAAGTAATTTAAAACAAGATCCTACTTTTAGTACTTATGCTAGTAAAATAGATGATAAGACTATAAATACTTTAAAATTCTTTAGTAATCCAGCTTTAATTAATAAAGATTTATCTTATGAAGAAATGTTTAATTATCTAGCACCATTTAACTTTACTAAAGATAGTCTTATTTCTTTATATGATTACTATTATATCTTAAATAAAGAAGTACCAGAAATATCTCTTACTTTTTATGAATATACAAGTTTTCTTTTAACAATTAATAATAATCCAGATATTAAGTTCATAAACGCCTTAAGTAATAAAGATCTTACTAGTAAGTTAATGACATCAAGTGAAATAGCTGAATTTTTACATATAGATATAACTAAAGTAGATGCTATCTATAAAGCAGCTAATAAAGAAAAGATGAGTCTAAAAGAATTTATTCAGATAGCTAAAGATATTGAAGGTATATCTTTAGATGAAAAACAATTACTTCTTAAAGCCTTAGCTATTATTAATAATCAAGATATGAGGTTTGATTATAAAGATATGGCTAGCTTCTTAAAACAAAGTGAAACTGATACTTTAAAAGTTTATTTATTAAAAGAAGCCCATATGAAAACATTAAGTCATGAAGAAAAGTTAAGTATTAATACTTTATTTACTTTTATATCTACAAGATATCATGAAGACGATTCTAAAATAAAAGAATTCTTTAGGGAAGAAGATATCAAAGTAATTGATGATGCTTTAAATATTATGCATATCTCTAGTAATAAATATAATTATCTAGAAATGACTAGTATCTTAAGTACTAAAGCTAGTGTTAATAAAGATGAAGTAAAACTTCTTTATAGTATGAGTAACTATTTGTCGTTAGATAGTCCTTATCAAAAGAATATTAAAGAACTAATTAATTTTATTATAACTAATATGGAAGATTCTTTAATAAAAGGAAATATTGATAAAGATAAAGTAAAGCTTGCTAATATTATTATTATTAATAATACAAGTACTCTATATAATTATAAAGAGGTAGCTAGTATCTTAAATTTAGATGCATCTTTAACTAAAAAAATATATGCTTTATACGACTATAGTAAGATGCCTTCTAAAATGACGCCATATAACTTTATTAGGTTTATTCTAGATAATAAGAATCATCCACTTTTAAAAGGGGGGTTAGATAAAAAGAGTCTTAATAATTTAGAAAGTTTAATAACTATTATGAATAGTACTTTAAATAATAAGAAATATACAGCTAAAGAATTAAGTAAGATTTTAAATAAAGATGAAGCTTTAATAAGTCTAGTTTATTCTTTGTATAATCATAAATATCTAAAAGAGGGTAATGGTATATCTCTTAAAGACTTTACAAGCTTTTTAATTGAAGATGTTTTAACTAGTAAAGAGTATGCCAGCTTCATTGATAAAGAAAAAGATAATAAATTAAGGGCTGTTAACACGGTTATTAATAACACTATTAATAACTATCAATATAATAGTTTAGCTTTATATAATGAGTTAAATAAACTAAGTAATGATTTAGATTATAATTTAATTGATTTAGTTTATATCTATCATGGATCTAAAAATGATTATAATGATAACTGGAAGATGACAGTTGAAGAGTTTGTAAACTATCTACATGATGATATGCTTAAAGACTCTAAATATAAAGACTTTTTAGATAATGATAAAAAGAAAGATATAAGAAAAGCTAAAACTAATATTATGGATGCTAAAAACTTATTAGTAACTAAAGATTATTCAAGAGCGATTATAAATACAAAGTATAGTTCTGAAGGAGAAGAAACCTTTAAGTTTATTGAAAAACTTTTAGCTAAAAAAGAAAATAATAAAGGTATCTATGTTATTGGAGATTCTCCAATGGCTCTTGAAATGAGTAAGACCTTTAATAAAGAAATGGATTATATTACTTTACTAACTATGTTATTTATCTTCTTAGTAGTAGCATTAACTTTTAAAGGAATCTTAATACCTTTAATATTAGTTTTAATCATTCAATGTGCTGTTTATATAACTATGGCAATACTATCAATAACTGGATCAGATACTTATTTCATTGCCCTATTAATAGTGCAAGCTATCTTAATGGGAGCTACTATTGACTATGCCATTGTCTATACGACATATTATAAAGAGATGAGAGAAAAAATGAATGTCAAAAATGCTTTAATTAATGCTTATAATAAATCAATACATACGATATTATCATCTTCGTCTATATTAATTATCGTAACGTTAATTGTATCGCACTTTGCCGATGCTATTCCAGCTGCAATATGTAGGACAATATCTCAAGGCACGTTATGCGCAGCTATTCTAATTGTGTTTATCTTGCCAGGCGTTTTAGCTTCTCTTGATAAAATTATCTGCCGTAAAAATAGTTATAAAGGAAAATAAAGAGCTTATCATTTGATGTGAACCCCATTTGGGAGACATCATAAAAAGGTCTAAAATTTAAAAATCAAGGGTGAACGAAGTTAGTTCATCTAGACCCTTGATTTTTATTATGCAATTATAATAGTTATTCAAATAAAGTTTATCTTTCATATCCAGTATTATTTTTTAAATATTCAATTGTCCTTTTAAATCCATAAGAAAACACCTCCTTTCGGAAGTGTTTTCTAACATATACTAGTTTTTTTTATAATGTCTACTCTAAGGGGTGCACTTCACATTTAAGCTCTTTTTTTCTTTTAAAAAAATGTCAAATATAATATAAATTATTAATAAAATCTTCTTAAATCCTTTACCTTCTATATATATATATACTAGAGTAAGGAGGATATACCTTTATGAAGAAAAGAAAATATATAGTATTTGGAATAATCCTAGTACTAGGACTTTTAATATTCAACAAGACTTTATTAGAACTTAAACCAATCCCTAAGGTTACTTTTATGTCAACTAAACTAAATTATGACAAGAAGGAACCTGGTTCATTTAAGGTGGATAAATCTGCTAAATGGATAGGAGAAGATAAAGCCAAAGTTACCATAGAAGTTAATTCTGTTATTAAAGAAAAGAGCTTAGCTAAAGATATTATCTTTGTGCTTGATGTATCAGGTTCAATGTCTGGAGATAAACTTAACCAAGTTAAGAAAGATACGACAGATCTTGCTACAGCTGTTTTAAGTAACCCGCGAAATAGAGCAGCCCTAATTACTTTTGATTCAACAGCTGAGCGTGTATCAGATTTTACATCTAATAAAGATGAGTTCTTAAGAAAAGTAAATGCTTTAACAGATAAAGGTTCAACCAACTATAAAGCCGGTTTTGATGAAGCAAGTAAACTACTTGAAGGCTATAAAAAAGAAGAAGGCAAGGACTTAGTGCTTCTATTCTTAACTGATGGTTTTCCAAATGAAGAAACTCCAAATGAAGTAGCGGTATATAACCAGCTAAGACAAATGTACCCATATATGAATATAAATGCCGTTCAATATGAAATGGGAGATAAAATCCAGGCTCCAATAAAAGCAATATCTGAAAGACAATTTCCAGCGGATATAAAAGGGCTTAACAACGTTTTATTTGAAGCTGGAGCTAATCCAATCATCTATGATAATTTTGTAATTACAGATTATATTTCAAAACACTTTAAAGGAACGGCTTCTAAAATAAAAGCTAGCCAAGGTGATGTAAAACTAGAAGGAGACCAAATAACATGGAATCTTGGAACGTATAGATCTGGAACAAAAGCAACACTTGAAATAGAACTAGACCAAGTAGGCTCAAGAGAAGAATTCTATAAAACAAATAAAGGTATTGATATTAAAACAAGCTTTGAAAAACAAAAAGATGACCAAATATCAAGTAAAACACCAATTTTAAAAGATGTCTACAAGGTTATATATGAAGCCAATACTCCAAATGGATGTACTGTTAAAGGCCTAGAAAAGATAACCAGTCATAGACCATTTGAAAAGATAGCTCTAGTAAAAGGAAGCGCAACTTGTGATGGCTATTTATTCCAAGGATATGAACTTATAACAAATGCTAAATATATCAATCAAGATTATATTGAAATGCCTGAAAGAGATGTTATTTTTAGAGCAACATGGACAAAAGTAAAAGTTAATAAAGATATGCAAGGAAAAGTTTTTAAAGCACAAAGCCTTTACGATAAGATAAAAGAACAATCTCTAGGTAATGATAAAGAAAAAGGTATAGATTATAAAAAAGCAAATTCGCCTACAAACGGTGAAGGAGTATACCTATTTGATGAAACAAAGAATGATAAACATCCTGTATATTTTTTTAGAGGAACGCATCAATTAAAGAATAACTTACTATATGCTAATCTTTGCTGGAAGATAGTAAGAACTACTGAAACCGGTGGAGTAAGAGTAGTATATAACGGAGCTCCAGTCAATGGTAAGTGTACTAATACAACAGGAGATAATACTCAAATAGGAACAAGCAAATTTAATCCAACCTATACGGAAAAACAACATGTAGGATACATGTTCGGAGATGACGCAAACCCATATCAAAATAATAATGACTCAGATATCAAGAAATATATTGATAATTGGTATAAAACAAATATTAAAGATAAAGGTTTTGAATCAAGCCTAGATAAAGCTTCTATCTACTGTGGAGATAGAACAGAATATCCAGACAGTAGTACTATAAATTATGGATATGACAAAGTTGATAATGATAAAGGACCTACATTAAAATGTCCTATTAACGATAGTTATAGTGTAGAAGCGGGAAATAGAAAATTAACATATCCAGTGTCATTATTATCAGTAGATGATGTTATGTTAGCAGGAGTATATAAATGGAATGGTAATAGTAATTACTATTTATATACAAATTATTGGTATTGGCTTCTTTCGCCTAGCACTTGGTATAGTTTAGCTTATGCGGGCGTACTCCGTGTATATAGCGACGGGAGTCTTGGCAACGGTTATGTTGAAGGTACACACGGCGTGCGACCTGCAATCACGATAGCCTCAATAGTACCGCTTATATCAGGAGATGGTTCACAAAATAATCCATATGTAATATAAAAGTTAAAAGTAGTAATTATAAAAAATTACTACTTTTCTTTTACTTATAAATAGTTTGTATCTTAACACTTTTTTAATTTTAATCTTTATCTTTAATGTTTATTAATTAGATAATTGTTATAATAATAGAGGAGGTTAATATGAAATATGTATATGCCTTTCATGAAGGAAATAAAGACATGAGAGAACTGCTTGGCGGAAAAGGTGCTAATCTTGCTGAAATGACAAGAATTGGACTTCCTGTACCTCAAGGTTTTACTGTAACAACTGAAGCTTGTAATAAATATTATGCTGATGGTGAAAAATTAAGTGATGAAGTTATTAATGAAATTTATGATAGATTAGAAGAATTAGAGAAAATAAGTGGTAAGAACTTTGATTCTTTTGATAACACTCTTTTACTTTCTGTTAGAAGCGGAGCTAGAGCATCAATGCCTGGGATGATGGATACAATTTTAAATCTTGGTTTAAATGATGAAATAGCAGATCACCTAGCAAGAGAAACAGGTAATCCTCGTTTTATTTATGATAGCTATCGCCGCTTTATTCAAATGTATGCTGATGTCGTTGATAGTCTTCCTAAAGAATCGTTTGAAAGAAGATTTGATTTATATAAAGAAGAAAATGGCTATGAAAATGATTTAGATTTAGATGCTAGTCATTTACTAGAACTTATTAATATTTATAAAGATGAATATAAACGTTTAATGGGTAAAGAGTTTCCACAAGACCCTAAATTTCAGTTAATCGAAGCGGTTAAAGCGGTCTTTAGAAGCTGGGATAATGATAGAGCTAATACTTACCGTAAAATGAACAATATTCCTCATAGCTGGGGAACAGCCGTTAATATCCAGGAAATGGTTTATGGGAATAAAAATGATAATTCGGGAACAGGGGTAGCGTTTACGAGAAACCCGGCAACGGGAGAAAATGTTTTATTTGGTGAATACCTAATTAATGCTCAAGGAGAAGACGTTGTAGCGGGTATTAGAACGCCTGCTAGTATTGACCATTTAAAAGACTTTAATAAAGAAGTATATGATGAGTTTCATGATATCTGTAAAAGACTTGAACACTACTATAAAGATATGCAAGATATGGAATTTACGATTGAAGATGGTAAGCTTTATATGCTTCAAACAAGAAATGGTAAAAGAACTGGAGTAGCAGCGTTAAAAATAGCTGTTGATATGGTAGAAGAAGGTTTAATTACGAAAGAAGAAGCTATTTTAAAAGTTGACCCTAAAGGGCTAGATCAGCTTCTTCATCCAGCTTTTGATAATGAAGCTTTAAAAGAAGCCGAAATAAAAAGTGCAGGACTAGCAGCTTCACCTGGTGCAGCCTCAGGGCATCTATATTTTGAAGCCCATGATTTAAAGAAAGCTAAGGAAAGAGGAGAGAATAACCTTATCTTAGCGCGCCTTGAAACATCACCTGAAGATATTGAAGGTATGGCTATTGCTAAGGGAATTTTAACGCTACGCGGCGGAATGACAAGTCATGCGGCAGTTGTAGCTAGAGGTATGGGAACTTGCTGCGTATCAGGGTGCAGTGATATTAAAATAGATGAAGAAAAGAAAACTTTAACTTTTAAAGATGGTACTATTCTTAAAGAAGGTGATTACATTAGTTTAGATGGGTCAACTGGTAATGTTTATGCTGAAAGTATTAAAACAAAAGAAGCTGAAATATCCGGAGACTTTGAAAAGTTCATGAAATGGACTGATGAAGTAAGACGCCTTAAAGTAAAAGCTAATGCTGATAATAAAAAGGACGCTCTTCTTGCCTTAAAGTTTGGCGCTGAAGGAATAGGACTTTGCCGAACTGAGCATATGTTCTTTGATGAAAAGCGTATCTTTAGTTTTAGAGAAATGATACTAGCTGATAATGAAAAAGATAGAATCACGGCTTTATCTAAAATACTTCCATTTCAAAGAAATGACTTTGTAGACATCTTTATGGCATCAGGAGAGGCTGATGTTATTATTAGATTTCTTGATCCTCCTCTTCATGAATTTTTACCAAAAGAAGATGAAGAAATAGAAAAACTTGCTAGTGACCTTGGTAAAACTTATGAAGAAGTTAAAGCCAAGATTGAAACTTTAAAAGAATTTAATCCAATGATGGGGCACCGTGGTTGCCGTTTATCAATTACATATCCAGAAATAGCGCGAATGCAAACAAGAGCGGTTATTGAAGCTTTAATTATTAGTCATCAAAAAGGAAGTAAAGTAATTCCTAAGATTATGATTCCTTTAATAGGCGATGTTAATGAATTTAACTTTATTAAGAAAATAGTAGACGCGGAAGCTCGTGATATTCTATATCGCTATAATATGGATTTAGCTTATGAAGTTGGAACAATGATTGAAGTACCAAGAGCGTGCCTTTTAGCAGGTGAAATAGCTCATGTTGCAGACTTTTACTCATTTGGTACTAATGATTTAACGCAAATGACTTATGGTTTTTCAAGAGATGATGCTGGCAAATTTATTAATGATTACTATAATAAGAAAATCTTTGATAATGATCCTTTTATGCATGTTGATGAAAAAGGAGTCGGAAAATTAATTAAAATAGCTATTAATAAAGCTAAAGAAGTTAAAGAAGATATCTCTTTAGGTATCTGCGGTGAACATGGAGGAGATCCAGATAGTATTGAGTTCTTTGATAAAATAGGACTTGAATATGTATCATGTTCTCCTTATAGAATTCCAATAGCGCGCCTTGCAGCAGCTCAGGCTTATCTTAAAAATAAGAATAAATAATATATTAAAAGCACATCTAAGATGTGCTTTTGTTATTTATATTTTCATAATTTTCTACTTCTTTTATTATATCGTCTTTATTTTTAGATGAAGAACTTTGAAGATAGTTTAAAAATCTTTGATAATCAAAATCTAAGTTATTATCTATTAAACTCAGAACATATTCTGTTTGTTCTAGAGATAGGGTAGAAGCTAATAATCTTTCTAGTCTATCTCTTTTGATATCTTCTATCTTTTTATAATTTCCTTTAATTAAATATTTTCTGGGGATACCGTTATTAATTAAAATCTTATTGATGGTATGTTTCACTTCAAGCATATAGTAGGTTAAATCTTTAAAGTATTTATTATAATAATCACCTTTTTTATGAGAACTAATAATTTCATATTTATAACCTATTTCATCATACATAAAAAAGGCTAATTCTTCTTGAAAATTATTATCTTTTGCTGGGAAGTAACAAGCTTCATTTTCAAAGTTTGATACAAAATTTCTGGATATCTCTTCAATTATTTTTATATCAGAGGGATTTATCTTAAATGTAAGTTTTTTATTTAGATCAAGGTCTTCTACTATGACATTATTTTTAAGATTTTTATAGATAAATAAACAATAATGCCACCAGTTGAATATAGTATCATAACACTCTACGGTAAATAGTAGTTGATTATCTTTAATACTATTTTGATGGAGATCTCTAATATCTAATATTATCTTTTCATCTTTATAGTAGTAGTGCCCCTCTTCACACATATTTTCTTCAACACAAAACCAGTGTGTATCTTTAAATTTAGTAATTATTTCTCTAATTTCTTTATCATAATAGTCGATTCCTCTAGTATCAAATTTTAATTCATAAGTATCATCATCTATCTTTTTAGAAATATAATCATGTTTATTAAGATATCTTTCTTCTTATTGATTAAAACAGTAGTCTTTATCTTCTAATAACTCTTTAGCTTTTAAATTACAAAGAACTCTATTATAAACATAATTAGACATATAATCACCACCTTCTATATATAAGTATATCATATGCTTATATTAAAAATTATATTTCTTTTTCATGTTATAATATTTAAAAGATTGGAGTTAATATGTCAAAGTTTGTTGAAGTGATAGGTTTACCTACAGAAATTAAGAAAGGTAATATAAAATGGGAAAATTACATTTAATAACCGGAGATTATATTATAAACTCCAGAGGAATGGACGCGATAGTAAACTCACAAAATAAGTATATGATTAGTGGTAGCGGTATATGCGGAGCTATCTATAAAGCAGCAGGGCCAAAGCTATCTGAATACTGTCAGCATCATTATAAGGAACATATGAAAGCGGGAGAAGTGAGAATTACACCAGGCTTTGATTTAAAAGCAGATATTATCCATATTCTGGTACCTAAATACTATGAAGAAAGAGATCCTCTTGATAAGCTTTTATATTGCTATAATAACTTACTTTTATCTATTAAAGATAAAGCCTATAAAATAATCTTAATGCCTAGTTTAGGAACAGGAGTATATGGCTATAAACATGAAGAGGTCGCAGGCCCTTTAATTAAGCTTTTAACAGAGTTTTGTCAATATAATGATGTAGAAATATATTTAAATAATAGATTAGAAGAGCAAACAAATATTTATCTAAAATATTATAAGCATCAATAAAATTTTGATATACTATAAGTGGAGGTAATAATGAACTTAGAAGAATATAGAAAAGATTTAAATGATATAGATGAAGATATTTTAAATTATGTTTTAGATGAAGAAGATGATGATGAAAAATTTAATAAGTTTATCAAAAGAGTGCTAGACGTTAATCAAAAATATCATGCTATTTTTATCCATAGCATGAATAAAGCTAATTGGGACTTTAATAGTGAAATAATTATTCTGGATAAGCCTAAAGATAATCTCTATATATTTAAAGAGTCAAAAGATAATTATGAAGTATATACTCTTAATAATAAAGACTTAAATAATCTTAAAGATAAACTTAATAATCAAGCTTTATATGATGAAGAGCGTATTATGATAAGTCCAGCTATTTTAGATGGTACTAGTCATAAGATAGATTTAATTAATCAAGACAATTCTAAACAAATTTATGCTTCTAATCTAAGATACTTTAGTGATGATACTCTAAAGGGAAAAGAAGAATACTTTGATAAAGAAGATATAGAATATACTAAACTAATAATTGATATTTTAACTACTGTCCAAGAACTCTTAAATAAAAATAATATTTCTTTTGATATGTTTGATGAATTTACTGATTAAGATAAAAAATAAAGAGGTTATTGATTTTATATATAGTTAAAAGAACACATTTTATGTGCTCTTTTTTAATGATAACTTTAAGCTAAAGATAATACATGATATACTTATATAGAGTTTATATTATGTTGAGGTGAAGTAATATGGCAGGGTATGAAAGTGAAGCAAGACTTGAAAATAGGATGATTGTGCAACTAGTTAAACAGGGCTATCAATTTGTTCAAATTAATAATGTTGAAGAGCTAGAAGCCAATTTTAGAAAACAGGTAAATATCCATAATAAAGTAGCTTTAGAAGGACAAGAATTATCTGATAAAGAATTTGAAAAATTAATGATTAAAATATCTGGTAAAAGTATTTTTAAAACCGCTAAAGAATTAAGACAAAAACAAGATATTATAAGAGATGATGGAAAAGTTGTTTATCTTGAATTATTTAATATTAAAGATTGGTGTAAAAATACTTTTCAGGTAACACATCAAACAACTGTAGAAGGAAAGTACGTTAATAGATATGATGTAACTATTTTAATTAATGGACTTCCTCTTGTTCAAATAGAACTTAAAAGAAGAGGAATAGATATGAAGGAAGCTTTTGATCAAGTAAAAAGATACAAAAGACATTCCTATACTGGTTTATATAAATTTATTCAGTTATTTATTATAAGTAACGGGATGGATACGAAATATTTTGCTAATGGTGATCAAGACTTAAATTATGGTTTTACTTTCTACTGGACTGATATTAATAATGAACGTATTAGTAATCTAGAACAATTTTGTACTTTCTTTTTAGATAGATGTCAAATTGCTAAGATGATAGCGCGTTACATGATTATTAATGAAACTGAAAAATATTTAATTGTTATGAGACCATATCAAGTATATGCGGTTGAAAATATTATTTATAGAGCCGTTAGCACGAGTAATAATGGTTATGTATGGCACACAACAGGTAGTGGTAAAACAATTACTTCATTTAAAGCTAGCCAAATACTAGCACTAGAACCATCAATTAATCAAGTTTTCTTTCTAGTTGATAGAAAAGACCTTGATAAACAAACACTTGATGAATTTAATAAGTTTGATCCTGGATGCGTTGATATGACTAGTGAAACAAGAAAGCTTGTTTCTCAAATCAAAGATAGTACCAAGCCTTTAATTATTACGACTATTCAGAAAATGGCTAATGCCTGTGCTAATCCTAAATATGCTCATATTATGGAAAAGTATAAAGATAAAAAAACAGTTTTTATTATTGATGAATGCCATCGTAGCCAGTTTGGTGAAATGCATAGAATAATATCTAATACTTTTACTAATGCTCAGTATTTTGGTTTTACGGGTACGCCTAGGTTTGAAGAAAATAAAAGTCAAGACGGGCGAAGTACTGCTGATATCTTTGAAAAATGTCTTCATACTTATTTAATAAAAGATGCGATAAAAGATGGTAATGTTCTTGGTTTTTCAGTTGATTATTTTCAAACCATGGAAGTTAAAAATGATATTAGTAATAATGAACTAGTAGAAGCGATTGATAAGGATGAAGCTTTGCTAGATGATAAAAGAATCAATATAATAGTAGAAGATATTTTAAGTCATCATAATAATAAAACCCATAATAAGAAATATAATGCTTTATTTGCCGTATCATCTATTCCAATACTTATTAAATATTATGATGCCTTTAAAGAAGTAAATAAAGACTTAAAAATAGGAGCTATCTTTACTTTTGGTGCTAATGAAGAATTAAAAGAAGATCAAGAACACTCTCGTGATTCACTTGACAGAATAATAAATGATTATAATAAAATGTATGGTACTCATTTTTCAACCAATACCTTTGATGCTTATTTTAGAGATATTTGTAAGAAAATTAAAAATATAGATATAGATATTGTGATTGTTGTTGATATGCTTTTAACAGGTTTTGATGCTAAGAGACTTAATACTCTTTATATTGATAAACCATTAAAGTATCATAGTTTAATACAAGCTTTTTCAAGGACTAATCGGGTAGAAAGTGAAACGAAGGCTCATGGGAATATTGTGTGTTATGATCTTCCTACTAAGGATATGGTTGATGAAGCTGTAAAACTATTTTCACAAACGGATAGAATTGATACCGTTATTATGGCGCCTTTCAGTGAGTATTTAGAAAGGTATAAGAAGCTGATCCATAATTTACTTACAATAGCACCTGATGTAGAGAGTATTGAAAAGTTAGAGCAAATTGGAAGAGAAGAAGATTTAAAAAGATTTATACTAGCTTTTAGAGATGTTGCTAGAGTTCTTGTAAGTTTAAAGACTTTTAATGAATTTAATATGGATATGGAAGACGTGCCATTTAATTCACAAATGTTTGAAGACTATAAGAGTAAGTATTATAACATTTATAGAAAATTAACTACTCAAAAAGAAAAAAGTTCTATCTTAAATGATATAAGTTTTTCACTTGAACTTATTCAAACAGATAAAATAAATGTTTCTTATATTTTAAATCTTATTAGAAATATTGATTTAAGTGATGAAGAACAAAAGAAAAAAGATATTAAAGATATTGAAGAAAAACTTGTTAATGTTACTGATGATGAATTATTCTTAAAAATAGATTTAATTAAGAGATTCTTAGATAAAGTTCTTCCAACATTAAATCAGGAAGACTCAATTGATAATGCCTTAAACACTATGATGAATGAAGAAAGAGATAAAGAGATAGAAAATTATGCTAAAGATATTAATATGGATTATAGTGTGTTACAAGCTATTATTGATGAATATGAATATAGCGGTATCTTCCCAAATGAGATGGTAAGTAAAGCTATTCAGGCTCCTTTTATTAAAAAGATTAATTTAATTGAAAATGTAAAATTATTTATAAAAAATTTAATTAGAAAGTATATGTAAGGTGAAATATGTCAAGAGAAGAGAAACAACAAACACAGCAAGCAGAACTACAAAGAAGTTTATGGAGTATAGCTAATAGTCTCCGCGGTAATATGGATGCTAATGATTTTAAGAACTATATCTTAGGATTAATATTTTATAGGTATCTATCAGAAAATCTTGTATCCTATGTAGAAAAGGAATTTTTACAATTTGAAAAACTTAGCTATGAAGAAGCATGGAAAGACGATGAATATAGAGATTCACTAAAGAAATATTTAATTGGTGACTCTAATATGGGTTATTATATTGAAGCTGATAATTTATGGAGTGTTTTAATCGAAAAGATAAAAACAGGTAAGTTTGATATTACTATGCTTGCAAAAGCGATAAATTCAATTGAAGATTCAACGCTTGGTAATGAATCAGAAGATGATTTTGAACATCTATTTGAAGATATGGATTTAAATAACTCGAAGCTTGGAAGAGGTGAAGCCGAAAGGACTAAACTTATTTCAACTATTATGCTTAAAATAAATGATATTGATTTTCATCATAATGATGCAGAGATAGATGTCCTAGGTGATGCTTATGAATATCTAATTTCTAATTTTGCCGCTTCAGCTGGTAAAAAGGCTGGTGAATTTTATACACCGCAACAAGTTTCAAGAATATTAGCTAAGCTTGTTACTATAAATAAAGATAAATTACAAAAAGTGTATGACCCAACATGTGGTTCAGGATCTCTTCTTTTAAGAGTAGGGAATGAAGCTAATGTAAGCCAATATTATGGACAAGAGTTTAACTCAACAACTTATAACCTTGCTAGAATGAATATGCTTCTTCATGGTAAATCATTTAAAAGATTTGATATTAAGAATGCTGATACATTAGAACACCCTATGCATATAGATTTAAAATTTGATGCCATTGTAGCAAATCCCCCTTATTCAGCTAAATGGAGTGCGGATCCTAAATTTTTAGAAGATGAAAGATTTAGTGCTTATGGTAAATTAGCACCAAAATCAAAGGCTGATTTTGCTTTTATCCAGCATATGTTATATCAACTTTCAGATAATGGAACTATGGCTGTTGTTCTTCCTCACGGCGTTCTTTTTAGAGGAGCCGCTGAAGGAGTTATCAGAAAATATATTATTGAAGAAAAGAACTGGCTCGATGCTGTTATTGGCCTTCCTGCTAATATTTTCTATGGGACTAGTATTCCAACATGTATTTTAGTTTTTAAGAAGTGCAGGGAACATGAAGATAACATTTTATTTGTTGATGCTTCAAAAGACTTTGAATCAGGAAAAAATCAAAATAGGTTAAGAGATGAAGACGTTGGTAAAATTATTAAAACTTATATTGATAGAAAAGAAATAGACAAATACTGTCATGTAGCACCTCTTTCAGAAGTGAAGGAAAACGAATATAATTTAAATATTCCAAGATATGTTGATACTTTTGAAGAAGAAGAGGAAGTAGATATCGAAAAGGTGCAAAAAGAACTAAAGGAAATAGATAAAGAAATAAAAGAAGTAGATAAAGAATTAAATGTTTACCTAAAAGAATTAGGACTAGAAGAATTATAAAAGAAAAGGACTTATACAAACATATTTTGCATAAGTCCCTTTTTTAGTTCCTGTAATTTATTAAGTTTTTCTTTTTCTAAAGTTATTTTATTGTCTAATTGTAAAAATGTTTGGGCAATTTTATTTTGTTTATTAATGTCAGGTAATTTAATGCTAAATTTTAAAAAATCATTAGGTGAAACTGCCATTCTTTCATAAACAGTTCCTTGTTCATACTTTCTAATAGCATTAATAAAGTTTACTCTTGTTGTATAATATTTTATATATTGGGGATTTGCAATTTTATTAATTTCAAATGTAACATAAATTGGAGAGAAAATTGCAGAGCCATATTCATTTAAACAAATAACACCAAATTTTAAATTAGCGGGATTATAACACAAATCATTTAAATGAGTTATCTTATATTTTTTATCATCTGATTTAACAAGAAAGTCTCTATCATATCTTTCTCCTTTATCATAAATACCATCTTTTGATAAAGTAACGTGAGGATATTTAAGTCCTTTCTCTGAATAAGTTTTTCTTTCCTTTAATATTTGGCTTAACCTTATAGTGTTATATTTAGAATCTGATACTTCTGATTCAATAAGACCTTTTTTTAATAACTTAAGGTGCTCTATCTTTTTTGATTGTAGGTCTATTTTTTTATCTATAAGTAACAAAAATGAAGAAATTTTTCTTTCTTCTTCTATAGATGTAACACAAAACTTATATGATGCATATTCTTGTGAGTTAATACCTGGTTGCCCTGATCTCATAGACATAATATTTACCCATTTTCTATATTTATATAATTTAGTTTGTTGGAATATAAAGTAGGCATCATGTTTTATAATTGATGCTCTTATCAAGAAACCAGCAAAAAACATTTTACCATCTCGTTTATCATATAAATATGTTTTACCTGTACTGGCCCCAGTTCTAGCAAATAATATGTCATTTTGTTGCACTACATATTTATCGTCTAAAAAACCGTCAGGAGAAACTATATTATCGCTTAAATATCTATTTGAAATATCATCAATATCTGTAATTCTAATATATTTATTGAATCCATCATATTCTTTGGCAGCGACATTCATACCATATGATATATTTGATGATATATCACGTAATTTAATTGAAATCCACTCATCATTAAATTCTTTAAACCTTAATTTAGGCACATTCATTTAATCACCACTCTTCAAATCCTAAAGTTTTAAACTTAAGGAACTTATTTCTTATATAGAATTATAATATATTTTTATGCTTAAATCCATTTTTATTTATCCTTAAGTACTTTACTAATAAGATTTATACACTTTTTCTTTTCTGAATATTTAGGATGTACATAAATATTGAGTGTAATATTAATGTTTGAATGACCTAGTAACTCACTTACCGTTTTATAATCTGCCCCTAGTGCGATACAGTTCGTTGCAAATGTATGCCTTAAAGAATGGAAGTTAAAATGTCTTATTTTATTTTTAATTAATACTTTATTAAAGAATTTTCTATATGTTCTAGGTTCAATAAACTTTTCAGTATTTGAAAGTACATAATAGTTATTATTTAATTTTAATTTTTTTAAAATATCTATAAGTTCATTACTGATTGGAATAACCCTATTAGCATTTCTTGTCTTTGGTGTAGTTATAATAACCTTAGAGACATTATTCTCTTTATCTTTTATATAAATTCTTTGAATTGTTTTAGATATTGTTAAACTATTATGTTTAAAATCAAAATCGTTCCATTTAAGAGCACATAGTTCACCAATTCTTAAACCTGAATATAAAGCAATTAATATTCCTATATTTTTAGCTGTTAAATTATTAAGAACAAAATTAGTTAATTTATTTTGTTCTGGTTTTGTTAATACATAAATATTTTTAAATTTTGAAGTTTTAGGATAGTTAAATGATAAATCAAAATACTTATTTTTATTTTCATTAATTCCTTTTCTAATACTTGCTTTAATTATTATCATAATATCTTTAATCGTTTTATCAGATAATCCTTCTGTTTTATTATTCTTTCCTCTTTTAGAAAGTTCTAATATAAAGTCTTGTAATAACTTATGATTAAGCTTTTTTAAGGGGTAATTTCCTAGTGTAGGAATAATATAATTAAAAACATTATTTGAGTAAGTACCATACGTAGATTCCTTTATATAATCTTTTTTCTCCTGAAGCCAAGCATATATCCAATCCTTATATAATATTTTTTTTGAAATCATAATCATTAAATTTTTCTCCTTTATTTCATTATAAATGAATAAGGTTTAATCACTGGTCAAATTTAAAACTTTAGGATTGAAGAGTGGTGATTAAATGAATGTACCTAGACTTAGATTCAAAGAATTTAATGATGAGTGGAAAATAAAAAAATTCAAGATATATCCTCATTGATAACTAAAGGAACAACTCCTAAATTTTATACTGATAAAGGTATCAATTTTATAAAAGTAGAAAACATTAACTCAAATTCAGTTCAAAATATTTCAACATATATTTCAACTAATACTCATAATACAGAATTAAAAAGATCCATATTAAAAGAAAAGGATATTTTATTTTCTATAGCTGGCGCTTTAGGAAGAACTGCTATAATAAATAAAAAGGACTTACCTGCAAATACCAATCAAGCAAATGCAATTATTAGAATCAAAGAACTAAATAATATGGATTTATCATTTCTAATTAATAGATTGAACTTTACTGATATTCATAAATATATTAGAAAATGCAAATCAGTTGGAGCACAGCCTAATCTTAGCTTAAAACAAATTAATGACTTATTAATAAGCTTACCTTCAACAAAAGAACAGATAAAAATAGGTAAATTGTTTAATAAGGTCGATCGAAAAATAGAACTACAATTAAAAAAGATTGAGTACCTTAAGTTATTAAAATTGTATACTAAAAATAAAATATTTAATGATTATGATAACGTTTATAAGTTGAAGGATATACTAGTTAAATGGACTAAGAAAAACAAGGATAATTTAATACAATATGTTGAAAGTATAAGTAATAAATATGGATTTATTTCACAAGCAAAACAATTTGAAGATAAAGTAATAGCTAGTAATAATTTAAAAAACTATTATGTTATAGAAAAAGGAGTATTTGGATACAATCCATCTAGGTTAGATATAGGCTCGTTGGCATTAAAAAGTGATGATAGAGTAAGCGTTGTTAGTCCGTTATACGAATGCTTTACTACTTCTCAAAATAAACTATATCTATTAGAATGGTTTGACTCTAAATATTTTAGAAAAGAAACTATTTCAAAGTTTGAAGGAGGAGTGAGAAAAACTTTGAATTTTAATAATCTTTGCTCCATTAAAATAGGATTGCCAACAATTGAAAAACAAAAACTTTATGCTAATATTTTAAAGGTTATAAATAATAAACTGGACTTGGAAGAAAAAAAGCTTAATAAATTACAAGAACTAAAAAAAGGACTTATGCAAAATATGTTTGTATAGGTTTTTTTATTTAAATTAAGCAAGATTTAAGCAAGATTTAAGCAAGATAAAATAGCTTTTTTATGTCTTTTATAGTATAATATATATAGGATTTGAGGTGTTATTATGAATAATTATGTTCCGCCATTTACATTTACTAGTAAGATGATAGATTATACGTCTAGTATAACTGAAAAGATTGTAAAACTAGATAATTATACTAGTTTTGAAAAGAAACCGTCTTTAAGAAGAAATAATCGTATTAAATCTATTCAATCTTCTCTTGCAATTGAAGCTAATTCGTTATCACTTAAAGAAGTAAGAGATGTTATTGATGGAAAGCTTGTGCTTGGACCCCAAAAAGAAATCCAAGAAGTTAAAAATGCGTATAAAGCTTATGAGATGATTGGAAAGGTTAACCCTTATTCTACTGAAGACTTAAAAAAGATTCATGCTGTCATGACTTATTTAATTCTTGATGAATCTGGAGAGTACCGAAAAGGGGGTGAAGGCGTTTTTGATGGCGATAAATGTATTCATGTCTGCCCGCCTCCTGAAAAAGTAGAGCCTTTAATGAGTGCTTTATTTAAGTGGATGAAGGAAAATAAAGATGAGTTACATCCTTTGATTTTATCAGCTATTTTTCATTATGAATTTGTCTTTATTCATCCATTTAAAGACGGTAATGGAAGAACAGCTAGGCTATGGCATAATATAATACTTTATAGATGGAATAAACTATTTGCCTACTTACCACTTGAATCACAAATTAAAAAGTATCAAGATGCTTATTATGAAGCGATTGCTGAATCAAATAAAAGCGGTGAATCAACTATTTTTATTGAATTTATGCTAAAGATGATTGATGAGGTACTAGATGACGCTTTAAATGCTAGCAGTAAGCCACTTAATGAAATAAGTATTAATATTAATAAATTACTTAATGTCTTAGATAAGAATGAACCGGTAACATCTAGTGAAATAATGGAAAGACTAGGTATTAAATCAAAAGAAACGCTAAGGTCTACTTATCTAGATCCTGCGATAGAAGAAGGACTTGTGGCTTTAACAATTCCAGATAAACCAACTAGTAAGAATCAAATGTATTATAAAAAGTAGGAGATTTATGCTTCAAAATAAACTTGGAATAAAGTCTGATATAGAGCTATCTAAAATGGAAGAGAAAATAACTAAACTTAAAGCACTTCAGATATATGATATATTTAAATTTAATGATGGTACTTTTAAAGACTTAAGTTTAATTCATGAATATTTATTCTCTGATATTTATGAATTTGCTGGTAAACTTAGAACCGTTAATATTAGTAAAGGTAATTTTAGGTTTGCAGCTTCTATTTATTTAGAAGATATCTTAGCTAAGATTGATATGATGCCTGATAATAATTTTGATGATATTATAAATAAATATGTTGAGATGAATATTGCGCATCCTTTTAGAGAAGGAAACGGAAGAAGTACTCGTATTTGGCTTGATATGCTTTTAAAGAATAGGTTATCTAAAGTTATTGACTGGAGCAAAGTTAATAAAGAAGATTATTTGCTAGCTATGGAAAGAAGCCCGATTAAAAGTTTAGAAATAAAAGTTCTTTTAAAAGAAGCATTAACTAGTGATATTAATAATAGATTAGTTTATATGAAAGGTATTGATATGAGTTATAAGTATGAAGGATATAGTACCTATAAACTTGAAGATTTAGTTAAAAATAATTTAATTTCTAATAATATATGATATTATAGATGATAAATGGAGAAAAAATATGCAAAGTAAAAAAGAAAAATATCAAGCAATAAAAGAATATAGGGAAATGCTTAGTGAAGAAATACTGGAGCTAGAAGAAAATGAATTAATAAAGAAGTATTTAAAAATAAAAAAAGAAAATGAAGAACTAAGTAAAAAGCAAAAAGAATTATATTTAGATTACAAAAAAGAAGAATATGATCATTGTGATCATTTGCTTGTTTGTTCCCATAGGGATAAAGATTTTTATGAAGGAAGAACATATACATACTATGGTTGCGTTAAATGTGGACTTGATGAAACTGTTTTAGCAGAAGATGAACTTAGCGTTTTTGGTAAGCCTGGTTATACAGTAATGTATGATTACCTTAAAGAAAGAAAAATTCGTAACATTCCTGGTAAGCGTACTAACATTTCGTGTGACATTCAATTAGCGCATGCTATATACAAAAAAATAATAGAAGCTCATCCTGATATTAATGATGAACTAGCAACACAATATATAACTAAAGCCTTAATAGATATTAATAATAATAAAGTTAATGAAGAAAGAAAAATTAGCAGAGCTAAAAGATTAGAACTTAAGCCATCTTATTTTAACAAAACTCATAACATTTAATATATATTTTACTTTTAATAGTATTGTGTGGTATCATAAACACTTGTTGGAGGAACATAATGGAAGATACAAAATTAAAATATTATGAAGTAAAAGAATTTCGTGAAATGTTAAGTCATGAAATTAAAGATTTAGAAAATTATGACGTTGTTAAAAAATATATTGAACTTAACGATAAAGCTAAACTTTTAGAAAAGAGAGAAAAAGAATTATACGAATCTTTTAAAAATAAAGAATATGATGCTTGTGATCACGTTTTAGTTAATACGAAGATAGTTACTGATGTTTATGATGGTGACGTATATGAATATCCCGGATGTATTAAGTGCGGTCTTAATAGTGAAGTATTATGTAATAATAGTGACCTTTTACCTATGGATAAAAAGGTTATGTATGATTATATAATAAAGCATGGTATTGAAGGCTTTAAGACGCATATTGCTTGTGATATGGATTTAGCTAGCTCAATATATACTAAAATTAAAGAAGCACATCCTGATATTGATGATGAACTTGCTGTTAAGTATTTTGATAGAGCCTTAACTGATATAAGAGAAAAAAAGGTAAGTGAAGAAAGAGAAATAAGTAGGGCTAAAAGATTAGTTTTAAAACCACAATTTAAAAAGTGGCAATCTAGAGACGTTAATGATGACTATGACTGTAAGATGTAAAGATTAATGTAAAAGTTAATCTTTTTCTTTTTGTAACCTACTAGTAACAGTAGCTATGATATTATCTATTTGATGTGGAGGTAAAATGGAAATTTTAAGAGTAGAAAATTTAACTAAAATATACGGGGAAGGAGCATCGAGAGTAGTTGCTCTTGATAATGTATCTTTTAAAGTTGAAAAGGGTGAATTTATCGCTATTGTTGGAGCTAGTGGTTCTGGAAAATCAACGCTTTTACATTTAATTGGCGGGGTTGATAGACCAACATCAGGTAAAGTCTTTATTGATAATCAAGATATCTTTAACTTTAATGATGATAGATTATCTATTTTTAGAAGAAGAGAGGTAGGTTTAATATATCAATTTTATAATTTGATACCTATTTTAAATGTTGAAGAAAATATTACTCTTCCTCTATCTCTTGATAATAAAAAGGTTGATCCTAAGGAAGTCGATGATTTAATTAAGTTACTTGGTCTAGAAAATAGAAAGAAGCACCTGCCAAATGAATTATCAGGCGGGCAACAACAAAGAACAAGTATTGGCAGGGCTTTAATTACAAGGCCTAGTATTGTGCTTGCTGATGAACCAACAGGTAACTTAGACTCTAAATCAAGTGATGAAATAGTGGCTCTTTTAAAAAGAATGAATAGAGATTATAAACAAACTATTATTATGATTACTCATAATCTAGAAATAGCTAAAGAAGCTAGTCGCATCATTAAAATAGAAGATGGTAAGATTGTTAAGGAGTAATAAGATGTATTTACTTAATAAATTAACTATTCAAAACTTAAAATTAAATAAGAAAAGAACCATAGTAACTATTATTGGTATTATGTTATCGGTGGCTCTTTTAACGGCGGTATCTTCTGTTTATATGAGCGGGGTTAAGTCACTTTCTAACTTTGTTAAGATAACAAAAGGTAATTATCACGCAGCTTTTCTTGATGTTGATGCTAAAGATATTGATGTTTTTAAAGAAAATAGAGCCATTAATGATATTTATCTTGTCGAAAATAAAGGTTATGCTAAAATAAAGTCGCAAAATGAGGGTAAACCTTATGCCTTTTTTAAAGCTTATGATAGTAAAGCGTTAAATAATCTTGGGGTTATTTTAAAAAAAGGACGCCTTCCAAGAACAAGTAAAGAAGTTCTTATGCCAAGTCACGTTAAAACAGATGGAGGCCTTACATATAAAATAGGCGATAAAATCAGTTTTAATATTGGAAAAAGAGTAATTGGTAATAAAGAACTTAGTCAAAATCAAGGTTTAAGTTTAGATAGAGAAGAAAACATCATAGACGCACAAGAAGAAACCTTTGAAATAGTTGGTATTATGGAAAGGCCAGCTTCTGAAATTGAAAGCTATAGTGCTCCTGGTTATACTTTTATTACTTATCTAGATAAGAAGCCTAGAGGTAAGGTAGAACTATTTACCCGTTTTAATAAAAAAGATATTGATAAGGTATATAATGTAACCGCTAGTATTATTGGTGTTAATAAAGATTTATTTACCGATTATTGTATGGGAAATCAAATACCTAAAAGAAAGCTTGATAAATTTTTAAATTCTTTAGAAAAAGCAAAATATCAAGTCTTTGTTAATCAGTATTTAATAGGTTTAGAAACTAATCCTTTTAATTTAAGTGGGTTAAGAGAACTTGGAATAGCGGCGATTGTTGTTCTAGTTATTATTGTCCTTACTTCTGTTTACTGCATTAAAAATAGTTTTGATATTTCTATTACTGAAAAAACAAGGCAGTACGGAATGCTCAGGAGTATTGGGGCTACTAAAAAACAAATTATGAAGAATGTCTTTTATGAAGCAAGAGTTTTAGCTCTTATTGGTATTCCTCTTGGTTTAATTTTAGGACTTGTCGCATCTTTCATATTGATTGCTATTAGTAATATCCTTTTAAAAGGAACTTTTCCAAGTGATATGAAGCTTGTCTTTAATTTTTCTTATCTATCTCTTATTCTAGCTATTATTTTAGGCTATATTACTGTTATTTTATCAGCTCTAAAAAGCGCTTATCGCTCATCAAAAATTTCTCCTATTGAATCAATTAGAAATAGTGGGGATATTAAGATTAGTAATAAGAAAATTAAAACGCCTAAATTAATTAATACTTTATTTGGTATAGGAGGCGTTATTGCTTATAAAAATATTAAACGTAATAAGAAGAAAACAAGAACGGCTATTATCTCTTTAATTGTCTCTATTAGTACATTTATTGCACTTTCTACTTTTATTAGTATTGGCTTTAAACTAGCTAAAGGTGAAGCTCATGCCCCGGATTATGATCTCTCTTTAATTTTAAATTATAATACTAAAGAGGATGCGTATGTTAAAATGCATAAAACGATGGATTTTGAAGGTGTTATCAAAGTAAGTGAATATAAAAGAACCGACCTTCGTATTAATAATCCGAGGTTTGACACGCAATATATTAAAAAAACAGGAGATGAGTCACCTGAAACTATGTATCTAAGCATCGCCTCACTTGGAGATAAAGCCTATAAAGAATATTTAAAGAAACTTCATTTAGACTATGAAACTTATAAAGATAAATTAATCTTAAATGATTTTAGGACCGTTGTTTTATTCGATAAAAATGGTAAGCAAGTTAAACATTTAATGCGTAATTTTACTTATCAAAAAGGTGATAAGATAAAAACTTCATATATTAAAGATAAAAAAGAAGTAGAGAAAGAATTTGAAATATCTTATATAACTAATAAATTACCATTTGCGCTTAGTAATAATGAAACGCCTCTTATTATTGTTAGTGATGAGTATTATAAAAAGTATTTTAACGTTGACCGCTTATCATACTACTATAAGGTTAAGGACGCTGAAAGCTTTCAAAAGACTCTTACTAATTATCTAGAAGGCTATAATATCCATATTACGAATGTAGAAGAACAGGCCCGTTTAATGAAAAACTTTTTATTACTGGTTGGTATCTTCTTATATGGTTTTATTGTTGTTGTCTCTTTAATCGGTTTAACGAATATCTTTAATACAGTAACAACAAGTATCTATTTAAGAAAAAGAGAATTTGCGACATTAAAATCTATTGGTATGACAGAAAAGGAATTTAATCGTATGATTAGATTTGAAAGCTTATTTACTAGTGGTAAAGCTCTTTTAATTGGTGTTACGCTTGGAACAATTCTTTCATATCTAATATTTTATGTCGCTGGTAAAAAGCATGGTTTATTTTTTGAACTTCCTCTTATTCCTATTTTAATTAGTGTATTTGTTGTATCGTTTATTTTAAATTTAATTATGCAGTATTCAGTTAAGAAAATAAATAAACAAAATATTATTGAAAGTATTAGAAATGAAAATATTTAATAAAAGGCCTAAGGGCCTTTTTATGTTATAATAATTTAGAAAGGTATTTATGAAAATATTATTGGTTGAAGATAATAAAAGTATTAGTGATGGTTTAAAGTTTTATTTTAAAAAGAATAACTTAAATTTAGAAGTTAGAGAAAATCTTAAAGACGCTAAAACTTTTATTAATCATAATTTAAATTTAGATCTCATTATTTTAGATTTAATGCTTCCAGATGGGTCTGGTTTTAGCTTGTATGAAGATTTTATTAAATCTTTACATATCCCAGTTATTTTTTTAACAGCTAAAGATAATGAAGATGATATTGTTAAAGGTCTTAATATGGGAGCTGAAGACTATATAACTAAACCCTTTAGCTCTAAAGAACTTTTAGCCCGTGTCTTTAAAATATTAAATAGAAATAAAAAAAATATTATCAAGGTGAAAGATATTAGTTTTGATTTAGATACTTATATTTTGAAAAGAGATGATTTAGAAATTACTTTAACACCTTTAGAATTAAAATTAATTACTTATATGTTTTTAAATATCAATAAAACAGTAACGAGAGCGAGTCTCATCGATAAAGTTTATGAGTGGACAGGTAATGATATTGATGATCACACCGTTACTGTTTACTTTAACCGTTTAAGAGATAAAATAAAAAGTAATATTATTGTGACTGTTAAGGGAGTAGGGTACCGTATCGATGAAGAATAGCTATTTTTATAAAAAATATATGATTTTAAGTTTATCTTTAGTCATAATTATCATGTCTTTGTTTACTTATTTTAATATCAGAACTTACGAGAAGTATCAATATAATTATAATAAGAAGCTAGCTAGTTTTATTAAAATGGTTAAAACGGAGTATCCGGCTATCAGTGAAAGAGATATTGTAAACGCTTTAAATAGTAAGAGTGAAGAAGATTTAATTAGATATGGGATTGATATTAAAAAGGAAAGCCTTATAAAAGAAAACGATCAGTTATTTAAACGCTTTATTTTTTTAGAAGCTATCTTTTTCCTTATAGCGATATTGATACTTTTAATTATTTTTATCCTTTATAATAGGAAGAAAGAAAAAGATATTTTAAGGGTTTTAAAGTATCTAGAAGAGATTAATAAAAAGAATTATCATTTGCATATGGATACGATCTCGGAAGATAATCTTTCTCTTTTACAAAATGAAATTTATAAGACGATGATTCTTTTAAGAGAAGTAAGTGAAAATAGTGTAAAAGATAAAGAAAGTTTAAAGGTTCTGCTTGAAGATATTTCTCATCAAATTAAAACGCCTCTAACTAGCATTAGTATTAGCTTAGATAATATGCTTGATAATAAAGATCTTAAAGAAGAAGAAAGAGTGGACTTCCTTTTAAAAATAAAAAGAGAAATCGAAAATATTAACTTTTTAGCCATTAGTTTATTAAAGCTCTCTAGTTTAGATGCTAGATGCGTTAAGTTTCATAAAGAAAAGATTTTAGTAAGTGATCTTATTGATGAAGTTTTTAAAAATCTTAGTGTTTTAAGTGATTTAAAAGAAGTGAAACTTCTTAAAAAAGGAGAAGATTATTATCTTTTAACTGATAAGAGATGGCTTCTTGAAGCTTTAACTAATATTGTTAAAAACTCTTTAGAATATTCTTTAAAGCATGAGGATGTTCTAGTTAACTATGGCTCTAATCAGGTATATGATTATATTGAAATTATTAATAAAGGTAAAACGATAAATAGCAAAGATTTAAAACATCTCTTTGAAAGATTTTATAAAGGCGAAAACGCTAGTAGTAATAGTTTTGGTATTGGTTTATCTTTAGCCAAAGCTATTGTTGAAGAACTTGGCGGAATGATTAGTGTCAGTAGTGAAAAAGAAGTAACAACTTTTACGATTAAATTTTATAAGGTATAAGGCTGCAAAAATAAATAAATCTGTATAGTTAGATAATTTTACTTAATATTATATTTTATTAATGTTAAAATAATTTATATGGAGGACTTAAATGAAAGTAAAATATTATTCAACGCGTAATGCTTTATCATATCTCTTTTTTGCTCTTTTTTTAGTAAGTTTTGTTTTACTTATTGGAAGCATTTATAAGTCTTCTAAAGATAAGGTGGATGCTAAAAAAAGAAAAGATTCTTTTATTAAGATTATGAAAAAAGCTAAAACGCCTGAAGAAGAAATAAAGTTTTTACAAAAAGAATATAATAATAAAAATATTTTAGCGGTCTTAAGTATACCAAGTCTTAATATCTATCAGCCGGTTGTTAAGGGACGGGATAATTATTACTATCTAAATAGAGGCCTTGATAATAAATATTTACTTGAAGGGTCTATCTTTTTAGATTACCGTAATAGTATTAATGATAAACAAATTAATATTTATGGGCACTCGTCTCCTGATATAACACTTGATTTTAATAAGTTGTTTAAGTACCGTGATAAAGACTTTTTAGCAAGTAATAAGGAAGTCCTTTTAAAAAGAAATAATGAAATTATAAAGTATGAAGTTATTTATACAATCCCAACGCATGATAATGAAGAACATATGCATTTGAAATTTAATAATAATGCCGCTTGGCTTAAGCACTATAACGCTCTTAGGAGTTTAAGTGAACATAAAGAGGTTTTACTTAAGGCAGAAGACGAAATCTTAGTTATGCAAACATGCCTTCAAGGAAGAGAAAAGGGCATGAAACTAGCCGTTATTGCAAGACGCATTAAATAATCCTTTAATAAGGATTTTTTTATGCCTTTTACTTTAAGAAAAAATTAATCTTTGATATAATTTTTATAGAAAGGTGGTTAAGGTTGAAAATACTTTGTGTTGGGGAAGCTTCTTTTAATACTTTGCTTCCAGTAGATGAATTTATTAAAGAAAATAAAAATATTAAAATTAATGAAGAAATAGTTAGTGGTGGAGGCTGTGCTTATACTTCTTCTCTTCTTTTAGCAAGGTGGGGGCTTGATACATATCTTGCTTCTTCCCTAGGTAATGATTACCGTGGTAATTATTTGAAGGAAGAACTTTCAAAGGGAAAGGTTAATACGAAATATGTTTATCAAGATAATGATAATAAGACGGCTTCTTCTTATATTATTAATAGTAAATTAAAAGAAACAAATACGAAAATAACTTATCGTAGTGTGGATTTAAATTATAAAGAAATCTTAAAGCTTGATGAAAGCTTTGATTATGTTCTTTTAGATGGTTATGATTTAGATGCTGCACTTGATGCGATTAAACAAAATGAAGATGCGAAGATTATGTTAAATGCTAATTTTAAAAATGAAAACATTTTAAAACTAGCTAGACATGCTGATTATATTGTAGCTTCTAAAGATTTTGCGGAAGAATATACCGGTAAAAAAATAGATCTAAGTGACTTTAAAACATTAATTGAAATTTATAATGAAATCAAAGATGCTTTTAAAAAGGCCAATATTGTTATAGTGCTAGACGATAATAGTAGTTTTACTTATCAAGATGGTTATAAATTAATTAAAGGTCTTAATGATAGTGATAAAAAACTAAGTGAAGCTTTTAATCTTTATCAAGGAGCTTTTCTATACTTTATTGCTAAAAAGGAAGATATCTTAACGGCTATGCGTAAAGCAGCGCTAGCATCAAGTACTTATATGCCTAGTATAGTTGCTATAAATCAAAGGTTTGATGATTCTAAATGAAAAGTATCGACTTACACGGCGAATATGCGTCAACTGCCCGGATAATCATTCAAGATTTTATAAATGAATGTTATAATTTAAAAGAGGAGAGGGCCTTAATCGTTCATGGCGGCGGGTCGGGTGTTTTAAGTAAAGTAACGCACGAAGTACTTTCTAAAGATAAACGCGTTAAAGACTTTGGACTGGATATGTTTAATGGTGGTGCGACTTATTTTGTACTTGACATTAAGCGTGTAAATGAGTATAATAATAGCCATAATTTGATTAAGGGGGAAAAGTAGTATGTATTCAGATTATGAAGATAAAAGAAGCTATCCAATACGTAACTTACTAATAGGTTTAATTCTAGTAGTAGTTTTTGTATTGCTTCTAGTGTGGTTATTACCAACATCTAAAGTAGATTTAGATGGTTTTAAACACGTGAATGGAAAACTTGATATTCTAACAGATAGAATATTTGCAGCTAATGTTGACTCGATGAAAGGGGCAGCTATTAATTATTATTCAGTTGATAGACTTCCTAAAGAAAAGGGAGATAAGGTTAAACTATCTCTTAAAGAAATGCTTGATAAAAAGCTTTTACTTGAAATGAATGATAAGAATGGTAAAGCTTGCGATGTTAATGCTTCTTATGTAGAAGTAGAAAAAACAGGTAAAGAAAGCTATGAAATGAAAGTTAATCTTAAGTGTTCTGATAGAGAAGACTATATTAAAGTACATTTAGGATGCTATAACTACTGTGAAGGTTTTGTTTGTGAAAAGACTTTAGGTCAAAGATATGATAAGAAAACTGGTAAGACAGTAATTATTAAAGACTCATATAAGAAACCAACTACACCAGGTAGAACCGTAATTGGTGGTCCATCTTGTGAACTTGCTATTCAAGAAGGTGTATATGGTAAGAATGGATGGCTAACAGGGGACGCTAAGGTTGGATTTAAATATAAGAGTTCATCAACTGATGGAGCAAGAATCGTTGCTTATGACGTTACAGGAAGCTCAAACCCAACATATAATGGAGCAGCAAGCTTAAATGTAAGTCAAAATGGATATACTGTTGTTTATGGTCATGTAAAAGACTCTAATAATCAAACAGCGGTATGTACATTAAAAGTTAAAAAAGATAATGTTAAACCAAGCTGTGAAGTTAATCTTACATCTGGTACAAGAAATGCTGACGGTTTATTCGTTGGTAATGTTAAGACAAGTTTAAATGCTCTTAATGATGCTGAAAGCGGTATTGAACGCTTTGGTATGGATTATAAACAAAATTATAACTTTAATAATAAAAGAGATCTAATTACTAATAAAGCTGGTAGACATACAGTATATGGTTTTGTTGAAGATAAAGCCGGTAATAAAGCAGTTTGTCATGCTAACTTTAGAATTATTGAAACTGAAAAACCAGTTCTATCTAATCCAAGCTGTGAACTTGCAGCAACTGGTGATAAAGGCTTAAATAACTGGTATCGTTCTAATGTTAATGTTGAATTTGTTAACAAAGCATCTACTAATGGAGCTCGAATTGTTGAATATGGTTTATCAACTAGTGGTCTTGCTCTTAATGGCTTAAATAATTTAAATATTACTAATGATGGATACTATACTGTTAAAGGTTATGTAAAAGACTCAAATGGATATACATCTATTTGTTCAGTAAATGTTAAACGTGATGCTACTAAACCTAGTTGCTCACTTGGAGTAATTAGTGGAAATTATAACAATGGATACTATATTGGTAATGTAACCGTAGGATTTAAAAACAAATCTGATAACTTAAGTGGTATTAGAGAATTTGGTTTAAATAATACAGCTAATGTTGATTACAATGGACGTAATGAATACATTATTACCAAGAATGGTGAAAACATTACTTATGGTATGGTTAAAGATAATGCTGGTAATGTTAATGTATGTGCATTAAAGACTGTAACTAAAGCGATATCATTTGAATATCAATATGCTAAATATTTTAGTGCAACTTACTCTAACTGGTCTGACTGGCTAGTAAAAGAATATAGTAAGGTAAGTCCTCCATCATGGAAGAATACTGATACTTATCAAGTTGAAGACTTAGGTGGCGTTAAGACAACTAAGTATATTACAAAGATTGGTGAACCAATCATGCAAACACAAATTGAACCTTATAAGACAGTGACTATTAAAGCTTGTGATGGCTTTGATTACTATATTATGGGTAATAGAACACAAACAGAATATACTCAAGTAGTTCAAAAAGACATCTATGTTAAGAAAACAAGAAGTTGCTATCGTCGTTATGTAAATACAATTACGGTAGAAACACCACCAACAAACAATTTAAGATTTGAATATGAATTTGCTGGACTTGACTGGAATCACTGTCATTCTAACTGTACTAGACCAAATACTAAGTGGAAACGTTATGACAGCTGCCTTGGTACAACAACTAAAGCTGCTAGTTCATCATCAGCAAGAACTGTAGTAGTTGATTCAGTAACATATGATGGTGTAACAGTTAGATGTTCTAACCCAGTTGAAAAAGCAGTTAAGATTTATGCTCAATATCAAAAACAAGTTGGCTTTACAGAAGTTAGAGAACCAGTTACAACAACAGTATACAAATATCGTTACCGTGTAAGAAACATTGTAAAAGAAGGTTATACTGATTATCGCTGGTCACCAAGTATTAATGATACATATTTAATCTCACAAGGATATAAATATACTGGAAACCGTAGAATAGTAGGATAAGGAGGATTCCATGAATAAGAAAATTAAAAAGATAACAGTACTAGGAACAATTGATAAAGGTCTTGAAGGCACTTCAAAGGCCTTTATCGAATTTGAAGATAATAGTGTTATTTCATTAAATAAAAAAGACCCTGCATATTTTGAAACGTTAAGAAAGTATGAAGAAGCTCGCATTAAACAAAATGAAGAAACAGATTACAAGGCTATCTTTGTTCTTACTGATAACGATAAAAAGTTTGAAGATGATAAATATTTAGCAACGCTTCAATTTGCTGGAGCTAGGAAAGAAGAAAAAGTAAACTTTATGAATGAAACAAAAGAAAAAGAAACAACAAAAGATGAACCAGAAATGGCGGTTAATACTTTCGTAAGTCCTAAAGAAGATAGAGATGAAGACTATGAATATGAAGACGAAAAAGACGCATTAAAAAGAAATAAATGGCGTAAGACAGCTGCTGCTGTTCTTGGAGCTGGCGTTGTTGGAGCTGGTGTTGGTTATAGTCTTCGTGGAGTTAAAGATAAAGCTGATAAACCGGTTGTTGAAAATAAGTTTACAGAACAAACAACGGAATTTAACTTAAATGAACAAAGCGTTGATTGGTCAAGAGAAGACTATGATTTTGATACCTTAATGTCTAACATTAATAGTGAAGAAAAAAGAGCTTTCTTTGAAGAAAATATGGAATTTATTAATAATTTCCATGATTTAAGTAGAAAAGCTAATAACTTTAGAATTGATGAAGATCAAGATGATTATCTAGATTTCAGTATTGAAGAAGTAGTAGCTTTAAACTTAATGATGAATAATTATACTCAAGATCAAATTAACGATATTATGGGTGAAGCTAAACTTGATGCTGTTACTTTACAAGGTAATATGAACTCAGCTTACCAAAAGCTAAGTACTTATTATATTAATGCTCTTGAACCTAGTGGTTTAGATAAATTAATTAAGGATGAAAATGCTAAAGAATTCTTCCAAAAAATGGAAAATTCTGTACTTACATTTAATAAAGATAGAACATCTGCTAACGCAACAAACGTTATGCGTGCTGCTTACTATAACTATTTAGTTAATGGTACAACAGGACCTATGGCGGTAACTAATTTTGATGTTACTAACGCTGGAGGAGCAGATCTAGCTGTTGCCTTTATGGGTACAGCTCCATTTACGGGATTTGAACTATCAACTCGTAATAGTAAAGAATTTGGTATTGCTCAAATTAATAATGAAGAAGAAAAAGCTCTTTATGGAGGATCTTACCTTCATAATGGTTCAACTCTAACAATTTGCCCAGATAAGATGGATAAAGCCGATAATAACTATTTACTTAGATATATCGATCCAGAATGTCATTTTGGTATTTTAACAGATATCAATAATATGCATTTATCTGAAAGAATTTATAAGCGAGCTGAAACGCTTGAAGAAATGATTAGCTTTGCTAATACTAACTATAATAATATGTTAGAATTTGCATCAACTGATTTACTTACTGTTCTTGGAACACTAGGTGATTCTAACCTTCAAAATAGTGTTGTTCTTGCTCTTGCTAACAATGCTAATAACGGTATTGTTCCACAAAGCGTGTTAAATGAACTTAAAAATCATAGCGTTGAAGGACAAAATATCGCGGAAGCTTATGAACAAAGAATAGCTAAATACCGTGAACCACAATACACGGATATCATGAATAAAGCAGCTATTAAGAATAGTGGTCTAAGTAATTATATGGGATATGATAATGAAGCTGTTGGACGCTTAATTGTTAACCGTATTAATAAAATCTATAATAAGAATTATGATGGACCTTGTAGTATCTTCTTAGACGGTGAATGTAAGACGAAGATTGATGGTTATAACAAGAATAAGAAAACTATCATTAATGAAAAGACTGAAAAGAAGAAAAAGAAGATCACAACTGAAGAAGAAGAAAAGAAGAAAAAGAAGATAATAACTGAAGAAGAAGAAACTAAAAAGAAGACACCTGAAGATAAGGGTGAAATCAAGATTACGATAACTCAAACTATTGAAGAATACTGTACTGAAGAAGTTGAATATGTTCCAGTTATTAAAGTAATTGATGGTGAAGCTCGCATCATTAGCGAAGAAAAATTCGTTAAGAAAGTAAATAATATTGATGAAGTTCCACGTGAACTTCAAGATGAAGCTAGAAGAGGGGAAAAAGAAATCAAGAAAGAAATCGCTGAACATAATGTTCTAGCTCAAGCTGCTATTGATGCTGTTGGTTTCTCTTCAGAAGTTGGCGCATATCAAAATGGTGCTTATACAGTAACTTATCCAAATGGTACTAAACATACTGTTCATGACCTTAATCTAAATGGTATTGTTGACCTTAAGAAAGGATATAACGAAGGTACTGTAAACGTTGAAACTGATGCTGAAATTAGAGCTCGTATGGAAAGAGATAAAGCTAAGTTTATGGCATCTCTAACCAATGCTCAAATTAATGGAGCTCAAGAAGAATTCGGTTATAGCTGGGAAGCAAAAATCGCTGATATGTATGAAAAAGCTTGGTATAATGAACTTGATGCTGTATTAAAATCAGCTGCAGCTAAGACAGAAGCAGGGGCATACATTGATATGTTTAATAAGAAACAAAAAGAACTTGATAAAGAGAATGCTAAGGCTCCTGAAGAAAAAGAAATTATCAAAGAAGACGAAGTAATTACTAACCAAGAAAAACCAATTGAAAATATTGGAGACGGGGCTAAAAAAGACGAAAATGAAGATATTAAAGTTGATGAAGTAATAGTTGATGATAATTTTGATCAAATGAAAGATCCTTATGAAAATGCTCCAATTTATGAAGAACCTGGAGATAAAACTAATGAAGAAATAATAGCACCTATCGTTAATCCATCTCCGATTGTTGATGAAACTATTGATTTACATAATGATAAAGATATTAAAATAGATGAAAGAGAAGTTGATAATAGCTTTGAAACATCTGTAGATATCTTAAGTAATGATGAAAAAGTTGCTCTTAACGATTTACTAAAAGCAGCTGAAAAAGAAGCTGAAATAGAAATCAATAAAGAACAAGAAGTTAAAGAAGAACCTATCATTATTGAACCTATCGAACCAGTCGTTGAATACGAAGAAATGGATTTAGAAGAAGCTCCTAAAAAGCTTAGATAGATAAAAGAAGCGTAATGCTTCTTTTTTTTGGGTTAAATGATATAATATAAACGGAGGCTAAATGATAAAAGTAAGCGTTGTAATACCTGTTTATAATACAGAAGAATATGTAGAAGAAGCAATTATGTCAGTTCTTAAGCAAAGTCTTAAAGAAATTGAAGTGATTATTGTTAATGATGGATCACCAGATAATTCGGAAGAAATTATCCAAAATATTCATGATGACAGGATTAGATATTTTAAAAAGGAAAATGGTGGGTTATCAGATGCCCGTAACTATGGTTTTAAATATGTAAGAGGAAAGTATGTTTATTTTCTCGATAGTGATGATTATATTGAAGAAGATTTTCTTTTAAAGGCATATAAGAAAATGGAAGAAACTGGTAGTGATATGCTTCAAACGAGGCTTATTTATTTTGGAGACTGTAAAACAAAGCTTTCTAATTATCCACTTTCAACCGATAAAAAAGAGTTGCTTGCTAAAGGCCAAGTAATTACTGGGGATAAACTCTATCGTACTAGTGTTATTAGAGATAATAATCTTGAATATATTAAAGGCTATTATTATGAAGATATTCCTTTTTTTCATGCTTTTGTTCTATCAGCTAATAAGTTTACGATTCTTGATGAAGGCAATTACTGGTATAGACAAAGGAAAGGCTCAATTACAGCAACTTTTAATAAGAAGCTTTTAGATATTATTCCTGTTCTTGAAGATGCGATAAGATATTATAAAGAATATAATGTTTATGATACTTATCATGATGAAATTGAATACTTTACAACTAGAATTATTCTTGGTTCATCTATGAAGAGACTTTTTAATATTAAAGATAAAAGTAAAAGAAAAGAAGCTATAACAGAAACGTATGACTTTTTAGTTAAAACTTTTCCTGAATATAAAAAGAATCCATATTTAAAGAAAGGGTTTAAGAATTTTATCTTTAAACACATGAATTTAAAATTATTACTTTTACTTGGAGGTCTTAAATGAAAAAGATTAAATTTTTTATCACAAAACTTGATGTTGGAGGAGCAGAAAGAGTTTTAATTGATTTAGCTAATAGTCTTAAGGATAAGTATGAAGTTGAAATTGTTGTCTTATATGGTGGGGGAAATATCGAAAGAGATGCTCTTGTACCTATTAGATATATAAATGATAAGGATATTGATTCACCTCTATCGAAAAAAATATATGCTTTTACCTTAAAATTTAAAAATAATAAAAAGAAGATTATTAATGAATTCTTTAATGATCAACATTTAGTTGTAGCCTTTTTAGAAGGTCCAGTAACAGAAATTTTAGCGGAATATGATGGACCTAAAATAGCTTTTGTGCATACTAATTTAAAGGAGCATTTTAGTGAATCTCGTTATAATAAACTATATAAAATCTATAATAAGTATAATGCAGTATGTGCTGTATCTAAAGAAGCTTTAGAGTCCCTTCCAGATAAGATTACTGTATCTAAAAGAGTTGTTACTAATTATATTAGTTTAGATAGAATTAATAAAAATATTAATGCTTATCGTGTAAAAGATACCGGATATGTTCTTTTAGTAGCTAGGCTTTTTCCTGAAAAAGGGGTTATGCGCTTACTAGAAATTAATAAGAAGTTACTAGCAAATAACATTCATTTAAACTTTAAAATAGTTGGTGATGGTCCTTTAAAAAAGGATATGATGGATTATATTAGTGATCATAACTTTACAAATATTGATATGGTTGGTTCTTTAAGTAATCCTTATCCTTATATGCATAATGCCGATTTAATTATTTCAACATCTTTATATGAAGGTTTTTCACTCCTTGCTATTGAAGCTAGACTACTTAATAAAAAAGTATTAGCAACGGATACTGGAATTCGTGAAGCCTTAGGTGGTTATGATAAAGCTTTAATTGTACCTAATAATGATGAAGCTTTATATGAAGCTCTTAAACAATATAGTGAAGGGCAAGATATCTTTGGAAATGTACCTGGATCTATCGATGTTAGTTTAGATAAATACCTTGCTTTATTTGAAGAGTTTTTAATGATATAATTGAATAAGTATTTGATGGAGGTGATGAAGTGATTAGTATAATTACACCTACATATAACCGCTCTAAATATTTAGAAAGGGTATATGAATCAATTAAAAAACAAGATTTTTTACCCGTTGAATGGATAGTAGTAGATGATGGGTCTAGTGATGATACTAAAGATTTAATTAAGAAATTAATTAAAGAAGCCCCCTTTAAAATCAAATATTATTATCAAGATAATAGCGGTAAGATGGCGGCACTTAACCGCGGGATGCAGGAAGTTACGCAGCCGCTTGTTTTTTGCCTTGATAGTGATGACTATTTAACAGATGGAGCTTTAAATAGTATTACGGCAGCTTTAAAATTTGATAGTGATGATATCGCGGGCTTTGTCTTTAAGCATCTAAATAAAGGAGAACAAAACCCTCCTTTTGGTCTTAAGAAGGGTAATCTTTTTATCCTTTATAATAAGTATAATTATACAGGTGAAACTGTAGTTGTTTTTAAGACGAAGATTAGATCGAAGTATCAATATGAAATAGAGGAAGGTGAAAAATTTATCACCGAATCCTATCTTTATAATAAAATAGCTAGGGATTATAATTATTATTTCTTTGATAAAGAAATAACGGAAGGTTCTTACTTAGAAGATGGCTACTCTCAAAACATTCATAAGTATATGTTTCAAAATCCGAAAGGCTATCTAAAATATTATAAAGACTTTCTAAATATGCCTGGTGATATTAAAATGAGTAAGCGTTTTTCAGTAATGAAGAATCTTTTATTTATTAATTTTATTCTTAAAGGGCCTTTCTTTAAGAATATTAAGGGTCTTAAGTTTAAAGACCGCTTTAACCTAACGCTTTTATATCTTCCAGCGTTAATAAAATACAAGATAAAATGGAGTAAGCATGAAAAATAATGAAGATTATGCGATAAAATGTACGGAGGTACGTAAAGATTTTAAGCTTTATTATGATAAAGCTAATACCTTAAAAGAGCGGATCTTATTTTTTAAGAAAAGAAATAAGTCTAATGTTCATGAAGTTTTAAAAGGTATTAATTTGGAAATAAAAAAGGGTGAAACAGTAGCGTTAATTGGGGTTAATGGCTGCGGGAAATCAACACTTCTAAAATTAATGACGAAGATTATTTATCCTACTAAAGGAACAATTGATGTTAACGGAAAGATTACTTCTTTAATTGAACTTGGAGCTGGTTTCCACCCTGATTTTTCAGGAAGAGAAAATATCTACTTTAATGCATCTATTTTTGGTTTAAGTAAAAAAGAAATCGATAAAAGAGTTGAAGATATTATCGAATTTTCTGAGCTGAAAGAATATATTGATAATCCGGTTAGGACTTATTCTTCAGGGATGTATATGCGCCTTGCGTTTTCTGTTGCAATTAATGTTGATGCCGATATTTTACTAATTGATGAAATCTTGTCAGTTGGAGATATTCGTTTCCAAGAAAAATGTATGGCTAAGATGCAAGAACTTAAAAAGGAAGGGAAAACCATTGTTTTAGTAACACATAGTATGGGAACAGTTGAAAGCTTTGCAACACGTGCTGTTTGGCTACATGAAGGCTTAATTAGAAAAGATGGTAAACCTAAAGAAGTTATCAAAGAATATTTGAAGGTGTGTGGTTAATATGTTTATTAAAAATTTATATAAATATCGAGAACTTTTAAAAACGAATATTCAAAAAGAAATTAGAGGTAAATATAAAGGAGCTTGGCTTGGTATTATTTGGTCTTATCTAAATCCTATTTTAATGCTAGCGGTTTATACTTTTGTCTTTAGTATTATTATGAAGGTACAAATTGAAAATTATTCTGCTTATCTTTTTGTTGGTTTAATGCCATGGACTTTCTTTACCTCAACGGTATCACAGTCATGTCTATCGGTTATTGTTAACGGTGGTATTATCAAAAAGGTTTATTTTCCAAGAGAAATCATACCACTATCTACGGTGGCGGCGAACGTTGTGAACTTTTTAATTTCGATGATTATTGTCCTTGGCTTTTTATTAATATCTGGCGTTGGTGTTAGCTGGCATATTATTTTATTCCCAGTCGTTTTATTTATTCAGTTTATCTTGCTACTAGGTATTGCTTTTATCCTATCTTCAATTACCGTCTTTGCAAGAGACCTTGAACATATTGTTAGTGTTATTTTAATGGCCGGGTTTTACGCTACACCTATAGTTTATGATTTAAACTCAGTACCACCTAAGTTTTTAACATTTTTAAAGCTTAACCCGATGTCTAGTATCATTCAAGGTTATCGTGATATTTTATTTTATCACCAGCTTCCTAATATGAAGATGCTGGGTATTGTAGCTATAGCATCATTTATTCTGCTAGCTTTAGGATATAAGTTATTTAAACATTTAGAAAAATCGTTTGTTGAAGAATTATAAGAAAAAAACAGCTAAAATTTTTAGCTGTTTTTATATGGAACGATAATGATTATAGATATATTCATTCTTTTTAGGATCGATTTTATCAGTAAATAAAATTCCGTTTAAATGATCTAGTTCATGCTGAAAGGCAATAGCCACTTCTTCCCGTACTCTAATTTTAATATCGTTACCATTACGGTCTTTTCCTTTAAACGTGCATCTAGCATGTCTTAAGACAGGACCATCAGTTGGCCGGTTAACACTTAAGCATCCTTCGCCCTCATAAACGAATATTTCTTCATCTGATACCGAAACAATTTCCGGATTAAAGATTTCATATTCGTCAAATAAACCTTCTTCTTTTTCAAAAACGATGACAAAGAAGCGAAGGGGTTTACCAAGTTGCACTGGAGATAAGCCCATACCAGGACGAAGGTTATATTTATCACAGACTTCAGGTTTTTGCGAATTATATAAATAATCCTTCATATCGTCTGCTAGTTTAATGATATCTGCACTTAAAGGAAAAGTAACTGGTTTAGATTTAGTATGCAAAATCTTATGTTTTTCATCTAAAATATCTTTATATAGTATCACTTTTCCCTCCTTGCTGTATTATACCATAAAAGGCTTGAAAAATATAGTCTTTTTAACTAGGGGTGCTATAATAAAAGAGATTTCAAGGAGGAAAAATGAAAGTATTAAAAGCTATATTACCACTTATACTTATTAGTATATTAGTTATTATTACTATTATAAGATTCAAAAAAATTGATACTAGTGATAAACGCTTAGCCGATAATATGAGTCTTGGCATAAGTCTTGGAACTTTATTTGGTCTAAGTATAGCTTTATCTTTAAAAATAGATATAACTTATGGTATTTCTTTTGGGATGCTTATAGGTATTCTTATGAGCACGTTTTATAATAAAGAAAATAAAGAATAACTTTTATGGTATAATAGAAACCATATTGGTAATAAATAGATGGAGGCTTTATGAAGATAACGGGAAGATACTGGAAAAATTTATTTAGAGCAGATAATGGGTATACCGTTGGCCTTATGCGTCTTAAAGATAGTGGGGATACAATTACTTTTCAAGGTAACTTTGAAAACCTAGCCCTTGACTATGACTATGAGTTTACCGGCGAATATGTAAAGCATCCGAAGTACGGAGAGCAGTTTGAAGTTAAAGCATATTCTTTTCTTAAACCAAAAGAAAAAGATGCGGTAGAAGCCTTTTTAGCTGAAGGACCTTTTAAAGGTATTGGTAAAAAGAAAGCTAAAGATATTGTGAAGATGTTTAAAGATGACACTCTAGATATTATTATTAAACATCCTGAAAGGTTAAATGAAGTTAAAAGTTTAAGTAAAAAGAATATTGAAGATCTTCATAATACATTAACGGAAGGTGAAGAAACTTATAAAATATATATTGCTTTAAATGAAATGGGCTTTACCAGTTTTGAAGCAAAAGAGCTTTTTAAAGTTTTTAAGATGAGAACACTTGATGTGTTAAAAAATAATATTTATGAGGCATATTTAGATGTTCGGGATATTGGGTTTAAAAAGGTGGATCAAATCTATTTAAAAGAAGGTAGTGTTAATGATTTAAAAAGACTTCAAGCAGGCCTTGTTTATATTGTAAGTGAAATATGCATGCGAACAGGCTCTACTTATTGCATGTTAAGTGAAGCTTTAGAGATGATAGGGCCAGCTTTAATGTGCTATGAAGAGATTGATATTAATGACATAATGACCTCATATTTAGTTTTAGAAGGGGATAAATTATATCCGAGATCTTTATATGAAGCGGAAAAATATATTGCGGCTTTCCTTTTAAATTTAATGACTCCTAAAATTAATGAAGATATTAGTAAACATATCAAGCAGTTTGAACATAATCATAAATATCAACTTAGTAATAGTCAAAAAGAAGCGGTAGTAGGGGCCGTTAAAGAACCTATTAGTATTATTACGGGAGGTCCTGGAACCGGTAAGACAACAATTATTAAAACGTTAACTTATATCTTTTTAAACTGTTTATCTTATTATAAAGATGATTTAGTTTTACTAGCACCAACTGGAAGAGCAGCTAAACGAATTAGTGAGATGACAGGAAAATCCGCTTCAACTATTCACCGCTTTTTAAAGTGGAATAAAGATGATGATAGTTTCCTTTTAAATGAATTTAATAAAAGTGATGCGAAAATTGTTATAATTGATGAAGCTTCAATGATTGATACGCTACTTCTTGAAAATCTATTAAGAGCCTTAAAGCGTAATACGAAGATTATCTTTGTTGGCGATGTTAATCAGCTACCGGCGGTTTCTCCAGGTAATATTTTAGAAGATTTAATTGAGTCAAAAGCCTTTAACGTTTTTAAATTAACAGATATCTATAGACAAGCTAAAGACTCATCAATTATCAGTCTAGCTTATAGTATTAATCAGGGAAAACTTAATTTAAGTAGTGGTAATGGGCTTTATTATTTGCAGTCAGGAGATTTAGAAACAGAATTAGCGCATATTTTAAGTAACGATAGAGAAAGTGATTTTATTGTTTTAGCACCAATGTATAAGGGCCTTTATGGTATTGATAAGATTAATCTCTTTTTACAGAATTATTTAAATCCGGCTTCTAAAAGTAAAAAAGAAAGAAAGTATGGAAGTACTATTTTTAGAGAAGGGGATAAAGTACTGCAGCTTAATAATATGCCAGAAGATAATGTTTATAATGGAGATATTGGCTTTATTGATTATATTGATGGGAGTGATATCTACGTTAACTTTGATGATAATATCGTTAAGTATACGCCTGCAAAACAAAATAATTTAACTTTAGCATACTCTATTAGTATCCATAAAGCTCAAGGGTCTGAATTTAATAGAGTTATTCTTCCTGTTTATAAACAGTATAATAATATGCTTTATCGGAAGCTTTATTATACGGCAGTTACTAGAAGTAAAGAAAAGCTTTATATTATTGGGGATGTTGATGCCCTTGAAAAAGCATCCCAAAATATTAACCGGATTAAAAGACGTACGAGTCTTAAAAAAAGATTAACTAATTAAAAGATATTGTGGTAAAATGAAGAAGGAGGATTATATGTTTAGAAAGAAAGATGACGTTAATTATGAAGATTTAAACTTAGTACTCAAATATGGGAAAAATACTTTAAGAATAACTTATGCCTTAATTATTTTTGGGATTATTTTAATTACGAGTATTATTCTAAAAAAGCTTGGGATAGCATCTCTTTTAATGGATGTTTTTAAAATATTAACACCATTTATTTTAGGAACTCTTATTGCGTGGTTTTTAGCACCTTTAGTTACTAAGCTTGAACAAAAGTGCAAGATGAATAGATTTATTGCAAGTAGTTTAGTTTTTATTTTATTTTTAGCGATAGTAGCTTTAATTTTTAGTATTATTCTGCCAACTACATATAATCAGTTAAGTGACTTTGTTAAACATGCTCCTGATATGTTTGCCTCTTTCAAAGCCTGGCTTGATGAAAAATTAATTGTTGTTGCCAAGAAATTTAATATTAATCCACTTACGTTTAGTGAAAATGTTTATAAAAGAGGCTCTGAAGCTTTAATGGATTACCGGGTTAATTTACCGCGTAAGATAACTGGTTTTGTAACATCAATTTTTTCTGGAAGTATTAGTTTACTCTTTAGCTTTATTATTGGCTTTTATATGTTAATTGATTTTGATAAAATGCAAAAAGGTATGCAAAAATATATTCCTTTATTTAAAAATGAAGATTTTAGAAAAGGGGCTTCAAGAGTTGAAAATACCTTAAGAACTTATTTTAAAAATTTATTACTTGTTATGGTAATACTTGGAACGGCCCAAACATTATCATTCTATTTATCAGGACTTTCAGCACCTCTTGTTTTCGGATTACTTTGTGCTTTTACTAATATTATTCCTTACATTGGTCCATATATCGGGGGAATACCAGCCGTTGTTGTCGGTTTTAACATTAGTCCAAGAGTCGGAACTTTTACCTTAATAAGTGTTGTTTTATGTCAGCTTATTGAATCAAACTTCCTAACACCTGTAATTATGTCAAAGAAGATGGAACTTCATCCAGTTATTATCATGCTTTCACTTGCTATATGTGGTTACTTCTTTGGTTTTGTTGGTATGTTGATTTCAACACCTTTAATATCTTGTTTAAAAGTTATTTTTGAAGAATTAGATGAGCACTATCACTTCTTTGAAAGAAAAGAGGCCTAGAGTGCTTCTTTATTTAATAGGTGGAAAAGCAAGACATGGTAAAGATAGTCTTGCTGATATGATGCAAAAAGAATTTGAAGCTAGGGGCATGAAAGTTGCTAGAAACCAAATATCAAAAACCATTAAAAATTACGTTAAAGATTATTTTGGCTGGGATGGAAGTGAAGAAAACAAACCACGAAAACTACTTCAAGAACTTGGGACAGATATTATTAGAGTTAAACTAAATAAACCAGAACTTTTTATTAACCGGGTAATTGAAGATACTTTGGTTCTTGAAGAATTCTTTGACGTTCTTATTATCTCTGATATTCGTTTTAGTGATGAATTTATTAAAATATCGAAAGCTTATCCAAATGCTAAAAAAATATTAATAGAAAGACCTAATTATCAAAGCGTACTTGATGCTAAAGAACAAAAACACGCAACAGAAACAGGTCTTGATGATTATCATGACTATGATTATATTGTAAATAATGATCAAGATTTAAAACACTTAGAAAATTTAGCTAAGGAAATTGTTAGAAAGGAACTTAATGATGAAACATTTAAGTCATAATGAAATAAGAAATAAATGGTATGACTATTTTAAGATGCATAAACACAGCAAGCTTGAATCTTTTCCAGTTGTACCTTTCATGGATGATTCTCTACTTTTTATAAATGCTGGGATGACGCCGCTAAAAAAATATTTTGATGGTACGGTTATTCCTGAAAATAAAAGAATAACTACTATTCAAAAATGTATTAGAACTAATGATATTGAAAATGTTGGGGTAACAGCAAGGCATTTAACTTTTTTTGAAATGATGGGAAATTTCTCAATTGGAGATTATTTTAAGAAAGAAGCTATTCATTTTGCCTTTGAATTTTTAACATCACCTAAATGGATGGATATACCTAAAGAAAAACTTTATGTAACGATTTATCCAGAAGATACTGAAGCTAAAGAAACATGGCTTAAAGAAGGCTTTACCAAAAGCCATATTATCCCGCTTGATGGAAATTTCTGGGAAATTGGTAATGGTCCATGCGGCCCAGATACGGAAATTTTCTACGACCTTGGTGAAAGATTTGGCGGAGATGAAGCCTATCAAAAGTTTATTAAAGATGAAGATCAAGACCGATATGTTGAAATTTGGAATAATGTGTTTTCACAGTTTAATAGTGAAGAAGGCAAAGACCGCCATGAATACAAGGAACTTCCTCATAAAAATATAGATACTGGGGCAGGGCTTGAAAGATGGGCGATGATTTTCCAAGAAGCAAATTCAATCTTTGAAACGGATTTATTCATGCCGATTATAAAACATATTGAAGATTTATCGGGTCAAAAATATGCTGGTCAAAAAGAATTTAAGGTTATTGCAGATCACATGAGGGCTATTACTTTTGGCCTTGCTGATGGTGCAAGTTTTTCAAATACTGGAAGAGGATATGTGTTAAGACGTCTTTTAAGACGCAGCGTGCGCTTTGGTAAAAATCTAGGAATTGATAAACCTTTCCTTCATGAAATAATTGATGCTGTATATAACGTTATGAAAGAATCTTATCCATATCTAGAAGGTGAACTTAAAAGGGTTAAGACCATGGTTTTAGATGAAGAAGAATTATTCCATAAAACCCTTAATAATGGAGAAAAGATTCTTTATGCTTTAATTGATGAAGCTAAAAAGAAAGATAACTTTGTATCAGGACGCGATATATTTAAACTATATGATACTTATGGTTTTCCTTATGAATTAAGTGAAGAATATTTACAAGAAGAAGGAGTTTATACATCAAAAGAAGAATTTGATAAATTTATGTATAAACAAGTTATGCTTTCCAAAGCTTCTAATAAATCATCAGATATGAATAGACAAAATGAAGCTTTAATGGATTTTACGAAAGAAAGTCATTTTAATTATGATGAAGTATCATTAAAGTCAAGTGTTATAGGTTTATTTGAAGAAATTAGAGAAGTTAGTAGTATAAAAGAAGAAGGTTTTGTTATTTTAGAAGAAACCCCTTTTTATGCAGAATCTGGAGGACAAGTTGCCGATAAAGGTACTTTAGAAAATGATCATTTTAAAGCTTTAGTTATTGATTGTTTTAAAGCTCCTAATAAACAGCATGTTCATCATATTAAAGTGTTACATGGAGCTTTAAATCTAGGGGATGAGGTAACAGCTTCAATTGATGCTGAAAAAAGAGAAAAAACCGTTAAGAATCACTCGAGTATTCACGTTATTCAAAAGACTCTTCGTGAAGAAATATCAAGTGATATTAAGCAAGCAGGATCTTATGTTGATGATCAAAGATTCCGTTTTGACTTTACTTATAATAAGAAAATAAGTGATAGTGATATTCTAAAAGTAGAAGCTAAAGCTAATGAAAGATTAAATCATAGTAAGAATACGATAATTGAATATATGACGCTTGATGAAGCTGAAAAGAAAGGTGCCTTAGCGTTCTTTACAGATAAATATGAAGGTATTGTTAGAGTTGTATCAATCGGTGATACGATGGAACTTTGCGGGGGAACGCATGTTAAAAATATTAGTGATATCAAGAAAATTGCCATCATTTCTCTATCATCAATTGGAAGTAATATTTACCGTATTGAAGGAACTAGTGATCAAGGAGTTAATAGAGAAGTTAAAGAAGCAGCATCTACTTATATTGATTTAATTGAAAAAGAAATTCTTAAATTAAAAGATTTAAAAGCTGAAGCTTTAAGTAAGAATATGCCTATTGATTATGAATATGAACTTTTAAGTAGGAACTTTGATTCATACGGAGATATTTTATATTATCAAAAAGAACTTGAAACTTTACGGGAAAAGATGAAAACTCTTTATAAAGATTATGAACAAAATCTTATTAAAGAAAGTACGAAAGATGCCTTAAAATATTTTGATGAAATAAAAGAAGCTTCCGTTAAGTATTTAGTTATTAAACTAGATAATAGTGATATGAAAGAAATAAAAGCTTTAATTGATACTTTAAAAGAAAAAGAAAAGCTGGTTATTATGTGCGTTAATAAACTAAAAGATAATTACCAAGTTGTTATATCTTCTAGTACGGATAAGCATGCTGGTAATTTACTAAGAAGTATTTTATCTAAACATAATGGTAAGGGAGGCGGTTCACCTAGTTTTGCAAGCGGAGCAACAGCTGAAACTTTTGACTTTGAAAAAGCTTTAGTAGAGGAACTTAATGGCTAGTTATACCGTTATTTCTGATAACCGTTTATTTCTTGATGAAGCTTTAAATAAAGTTAAAACTAAACATAAAGTAGAAAAGATTGATACTATAGAAACTAATCTTTTTGATGATGCTGTTTATGCCCTTAATGCTTATAATTTATTTGATGCTAAAAAGATTATTCTTTTAAAAGAACCGAGTGGCTCTAATAAGAAGATGCTGGAGTATTTAGCTAAAGAAGGCGATAATATCTTGGTCATTTATTTAACTAAAGAAACGAAGGCTAAAAGTCTATTAGACGTTATTAATAAAACCAAAATACTAACAGATAATCTAGATTTAAATGATTATATTAAAGAGGCTTTTAAGCCTCTTAATATTGATTATCCCATTATTAAGTTTTTAAGAAATTATTTATCTGATAATAAAGACTTAATTAGAAATGAAATAAATAAAATTAAATTATATAAAGATGAAGGCTCAATTAGTATTGATGATATTAAAAGGATAGTTTCTAAACATAGTGAAGTAAATGTCTTTGAAATTATTAATTTATTTTTAGAAAAGAAAGGCGAAATAGCTTATCAAAAATATAATGATTTAAATAAGAAAATAGATATGTTTTTTAGTGTTTCATCTCTACTCAAAGATAGTTTAATTATTATGAGGGATGCCTATCTTTTAAAGAGTAAAAATTATAGTGATATGGATATTGTTAAATTATTAAAAGTTAATCAGTATCGCTATAAAAATACGATTAAATATGCTTATAATTTTAATTTAGAAGAATTGTATCGATTAATTAATACTTTAAATGATTTAGATATTGATTTAAAAAGGGGAAAGAGTATAGATGGGCTTTTTGAAGCCTTCTTATACCGAAATGGAGAAATATGAAAGTTGCAATTATTGGAAGCGGAGCTTATGGCTCAGCGCTTGGTAAAATGTTTTTAAAAAATACAAGTAACGTTGTTATGTGGACGGCGTTTGAAGACGAAGCTGAAGAATTAAGACGCGGCATTTGTAAAAAATTAGAAGGCGAAATATTGCCTCGTTTTATGGTTGAAACATCTTTAGAAAAAGCCGTTACTGGAGCATCCTTAATTGTGATTGCGCTTCCCGCTTTTTGCGTAGAAGATGTGTTTAAAAAGTTTTATCATCTTATTAATAGTAATCAACATATTTTAATTGCGACTAAAGGTATTGAAAATGAAAGCTGTCTTTTTATTAAAGATATTATCTTAAAATATTTAAATACCGATAAACTAGCAGTTATCTCTGGACCATCTTTTGCCGTTGATATTGTAAGAGATGCACCGGTTGGCTTAAGTTTAGCTTCTCGTAATGAAGAGACTATTAAACTAGTTAAAACGTTACTAGAAGGCGATACCTTTAAGCTTAGAGAAACAGATGATATTATTGGTATTGAAATATGCGGAGCGATAAAAAACGTTATAGCAATCGCTGCAGGTATTATTTCCGGTATGGGCTATCCTGAATCAACACAGGCGATGTTTATCACGGAAAGTCTTCATGATATTAAGAATTTAATTAAAAGTTTCGGAGGCAGTAAAGATAGTATCTTAAGTTTTGCAGGCTTTGGTGATTTACTTTTAACCGCAACATCTAAAAAGTCGCGTAACTTTAACTTTGGCTTTCTTCTTGGAAGTGGAAGCCTTAATATGAGCGCTTCAGAATATGAAAAGAAAACAACGGTTGAAGGCTTAAATACCTTAAGAAGCATGCGTAAACTTTTAAGTGAACGTAAAGAAGAAATGCCAATTATTGATTTAATTCATGAAATTATCTATGAAGGTAAGGAGCCTGAAGCTTTAATCCTTTATTTAATAAATAAATCCTAAGATGTTTTCCTTGACAGGAAGCCTATCTTTTGGTAATATATAGAAGAATTAATAAAAAGAAAGAGATGACCTACATCCACCTGATAGCTAAAGAGTTATAGGTAAAGAGCTAAATTAAGTGATTAATTTGTTTTTAGGTAGGTCAAAAATGATCTACTTTTTTTAATTTTATGGAGGTGCTAGTATCGCAAAGTCAAATGATAAAGTTTATGTGAATCAAAACATAAAAGCTGAAGAGGTTCTTGTAATTGGACCAAATGGAGAACATGTTGGAGTAAAACCTATTAAGGAAGCGTTAACGCTTGCTGAATACTCAGGACTAGATTTAGTTATGATGAGTGATAACGGAAAGACTCCGGTATGTAGGCTTCTTGATTACAATAAGTTTAAGTATGAAAAGGCTAAGAAAGCTAAATCAGCTTTAAAAAAACAAAAAGCTAATCGTCAAGAATTAAAAGAATACCGTTTAAGTCCCGTTATTGATGAAGGGGATATTTTAACAAGAGTTAAACAAGTAACAAAATCTCTAAATAAGAATGATAAGATTAAGCTAAGTATTCGTTTTAAAGGCCGTCAAAAAGCTCATCCTGAAAGAGGAAGAGAAGTACTTGAAGACTTTTATAAAAGGATTGAAGATATAGCAGATATTGAGCAGCCAATTAAACTTGAAGGCTGGAATATGACAATGATATTAATACCTAAAAAATAAGAGGAGGAAATAATGCCAAAGATTAAGACAAGAAAATCATTAGAAAGAGTATTAAAGAAAAGAAAATCTGGTGTCGTAACTCTTGCAGGTCGTAAGGGAAAGAAACATAACACTGGTAAAAAGAATGCAAAATATAATAGAAAGAAGAGAGCAAGTAAAAATCTATCAACGGCTGACCGTAATAGATTAAAGAATGTTCTATAGGAGAGTAAAATGAGAGTAACGTCAAGTGTAACAAAAAGACAAAGACATAAAAAGATCCTTAAACAAGCTAAAGGTTATTTTGGATCAAAACATAGATTAGTAAGAACAGCTAAAGAACAAGTAATGAATTCTGGAAACTATGCTTTTAGAGATAGAAGACAAAAGAAGAGAGATTTCCGTAAATTATGGATTACCAGAATTAATGCTGCATGTCATCAAAATGACATTTCTTATTCAAAATTTATTAGCGGTTTAAAGAAAGCTGGAAGTGATTTAAATAGAAAAGTACTTGCAGATATCGCTGTAAACGATGAAAAAGCATTTAGCGACTTAGTAAAACTTGCTAAAGAAGCGAATAATAAACCACTTAAAAAAGAAAATAGTGAAGTTTTAGAATATACTGTAGAAGCTGGTAAAAAAGCTCCAGCTAAAAAAGAAGCTAAAGCTGAAACTAAAGAAGTAAAAAAAGAAGCTAAAAAAGAATCTAAAAAAGACCTTGAATCTTTAACAGTAGCAGAACTTAAAGAAATGGCTAAAGAAAAAGGTTTAACAGGATTTTCAGCTCTTAAGAAAGCTGACTTAATTAAAGAATTACAAAAATAAATAAACATATTAATGAATTAGTGGGGCCTAGTGCCTAAGGGTGGCTTTACTAGAAATTAATAGAAGATAAACGAAAAGGAGAGAAAAACATGGCAGTAGTGTCAATTAATTATTTATTAGAAGCCGGAGTTCATTTTGGTCATCAAAAAAGAACATGGAATCCGAAGATGAAAGAGTATATTTTTAACTCTAGAGATGACATTTATATTATTGATTTAGAAAAGACAAGTAAAAAGTTAGAAGAAGCTTATGAAGTATTAAAAGAAGTAGCTTCTAAAGAAGGTAAAGTTTTATTTGTAGGTACTAAAAAACAAGCTAAAGATGCGATTAAAGAATGTGCTTTAAAAACAGAAAACTATTTTGTAAGTGAAAGATGGCTTGGTGGTACATTAACAAACTTTAAAACCATTAGATCAAGAGTTAACCGTCTAGAAGAAATTGAAAAGATGGCAGAAGATGGTACTTTTGAACTTCTAACTAAGAAAGAAGTTCTTACACTTAAGAAAGAACAAGCTAAATTACTTCATAACCTAGAAGGTATTAGAGATATGAAACGTCTTCCAGATATACTAGTTGTAGTAGATCCAGAAGAAGAAATTATCGCTATTCGTGAAGCACATAAACTTAATATTCCAGTAATTGGTATTGTCGATACTAACTGTGATCCAGATTTAGTTGATTATGTTGTTCCAGGTAATGATGATGCTGTTAGAAGTATTACACTTTTACTAAATGTTTTAACTAATGCTATTTGTGAAGCTAAGAATCTTGAACTTTATAATACAATGAATGATGAAGACAAGGCTAAACAAGGTAAAAATGAAACAGTAAAAGCTGAAGCAGAAGTAAAAGAAGAAGTTTCTGTTAAGGAAGAAGTTAAAGAAGAAAAGAAAGAAACAAAAAAAGAAGCTAAAGAAGTTAATCTAGATAAAATGACAGTAGCTGAACTTAGAGATCTAGCTAAAGAAAAAGGTTTAGCAGGATACTCAAGTCTTAAAAAAGCTGAATTAATTGAATTAATAGGAGAAAAGTAATGTTTGATGCAAAGAGTATTAAAGAATTAAGAGAAAGAACTGGAGCTGGAATGCTTGATTGTAAAACAGCTCTTACAGAAACAAATGGAGATCTTGAAAAGGCTGTAGACTTTTTAAGAGAAAAAGGTATTGCAAAGGCTGCTAAGAAAGAATCACGTATAGCAGCTGAAGGACTAGCTAAAGTTTTCATTAGAGATAACAAAGCAGTAATTCTTGAAGTTAATACAGAAACAGACTTTGTTTCTAAAAATGCTAAATTCTTAGACTTTTTTGATCAACTTGGAAATTTATTACTAGATGAAGACGTTAAGACTGTTGAAGAACTACTAGAAGTTAAATTTAATGACACAGAAACAGTTAATGAACATTTAACACATTTAATCGCCACTATTGGTGAAAAAATTAGTATTCGTCGCTTTGAAACTCTTAATAAAGAAGATGCTGAAGTATTCGGTGAATATATCCATATGGGTGGACGCATCGCTGTTTTAAACCTTCTTAAAGGAGGAAACACTGAAGTTGCAACTGATGTTGCTATGCAAGCTGCAGCTATGAGACCTAAATATACAAGTGTTGAAGATATAACAGAAGAAGATAGAGAAAGAGAAGAACACGTTATTTCTGAACAAATTAAAAATGAAGGAAAGCCAGCTGATATAGCAGCTAAAATGTTAAGTGGACGTATGCAAAAGTTCTATAAAGAAGTATGTTTACTTGAACAAGCTTTCATTAAAGAAGACAAAATTAACGTTAAAACTTATCTAAAGAATAACGGAGCTGAACTAGTTAAATCTATTCGCTTTGAAGTTGGTGAAGGCATGGAAAAAAGATGTGATGACTTTGCTGCTGAAGTTCGCGAACAAATGGGCGCTTAATTGACGTCAAAAGAATTACAGAAGTTTTACATAGTTTTTATCACTTACGTCCAATAATTATAAAAGCAACCTAAAAAGTTGCTTTTTTATTTTGGCCAAATTATAATAAAAAGCTAAATAACAAGGAGGCGACTATGCATAAAAAATTACCAGTTCTTGTATTAAAAGATCGAATATTATTCCCTGGAAGTGAGCTTAGACTTGAACTCTCAGGTGAAGAACTGGATTTAATTAATTTATGCAGTAATGAGTATAATAATAACATCATGGTCGTGATGCCTTCAAATAGCCTTGAGGAGTTTATTGATGAAGAAGAACTTCCAAGTTTTGGTATAGCTACTGTTATTAAAATGAAAATCAATATGCCAAACGGGAAGACAAGAGTCGTTCTAGCCGGGCGCGATCGAGCCCTTATTAAGTCTTATGATAAAAAGGATATTATTATCGCGAGTTTTGAAAAACTAAAAAAAGAAAATCTTCCACTTAACGAAGAACTAGCTTATGTACGCTGTTTAGTTGAAAGAACTAATGAATATGTTAGTGAAGTATCTTATGTATCAAATACGCTCATTAATCAAATGGCTGGGGTTTCATCTCTTGATGAATTAACTGATAAAATTGCCTTATATCTGCCAATAAGTCACGTTCGAAAGTTAGAATATCTAAAAGAAGAAAAAGCTTCAGTAAGAGCTACAATGATTCTTAAGGATATTAATAAAGATTTAGAAATTTTAAAACTAGAAAAAGATATTGATGCTGAAGTTAATCAAAGAATTGATGATTCCCAAGTTGAATTTATTTTAAAAGAAAAGTTAAAAGTTCTTAAAGATAGGCTCGGGGAATCTTCTAGTAAAGAAACGGATATTGATAAATTAAAAGATAAGATCAAGAAATTAAAAGCTCCTAAAAAAATTAAAGATAAGTTATATGCAGAAATTGAAAGATATGAAGAACTTTCCGTTTTATCACCAGAAGCTGGGATGATAAGAGCATATATTGAGATGCTTCTTGATCTTCCGTATCAAATATCAACAAGTGATGAAAAAGACTTAAATAAGGTTAAAAAAGCCCTAGATGAAACGCATTTTGGACTAGATGATGCTAAAGAGAGGATACTTGAGTATTTAGCTGTTAAAGAAAATAGTGAGTCATCTAGAAGTCCCATTCTTTGTTTTGTAGGTCCACCTGGCGTTGGTAAAACAACGCTAGCTAAAAGTATTGCTAGTGCTTTAAATAGGAATTTTGCGAAAATATCAGTGGGCGGCGTTAATGATGAAGCGGATATTATCGGGCACAGAAGAACTTATATTGGATCTCGTCCTGGTTTAATCATTAATGGTATGAAGAAAGCAGGATCTATTAACCCGGTCTTTATTATTGATGAAATTGATAAGATGACGAAAGACATTAAAGGAGATCCAGCATCAGCCTTACTTGAAGTTTTAGATACAGAGCTTAATCAAGCGTTTGTTGATCACTATATAGAAGAAGAATATGACTTATCTAAAGTTATGTTTATAACAACCGCTAATTATATTGAGCAGGTTCCTAATGAACTTAGAGACCGCCTGGAAATTATTAATATTTCTAGTTACACCGAATATGAAAAGCTCGAAATTGCTAAAACCCATTTAATACCCGAACAATTAAAAGAACATGGCCTTAAAGCTGATGACTTTAAAATCGATAATAAAGCTTTAATGATGATTATTAGAAATTATACTAAGGAAGCTGGAGTTCGTGAGTTAACTAGACAAATCGCCCGTATTATGAGGAAGTTTGTTAAAGAAAAGTTACTTGGTGAAGGTAAAGATAAGATTAAAATTACCGAAAAAGATCTAAAGAAATATCTAGGTAATGTTAAGTACCTTTATAATGGAAGTTTAACTAAAGCTGAAGTTGGTATTATTAACGGTTTAAGTTATACACCGTTTGGGGGAGATATCCTACAACTTGAAGTTACTTATTATAAAGGAAGTGGCAATCTATTACTTACTGGTTCTTTAGGAGATGTTTTAAAGGAATCGGCTAAACTTGCTTTTTCTTATATTAAATCACACGCGAGGGACTTAGATATTAAAGAAGATATCTTAAGCAAAAATGATTTTCACCTTCATGTTCCAGAAGGAGCGGTATCAAAAGATGGACCAAGTGCAGGTATTACAATTGCAACGGCGCTTCTTTCCGCTATCTTAAATAAAGAAGTAAAATCATCAATTGCGATGACGGGAGAACTTTCTCTTCGCGGTAAAGTTTTACCAGTTGGAGGCGTAAAAGAAAAATTAATTGCTGCTCATAGATCTGGTATTAAACAAATTTTGATGCCGGTAGAAAACGCTAAAGATTTAGAAGAAGTTCCCGAAAATATTAAAGATGATTTAGAAATAATCTTAGTAAGTGACTATAAAGAAGTGATTGCAGAACTTTTTGGATAAGTAAAAGAAGCTAAGGCTTCTTTTTTTAAAGTTAAAATATGATATAATAAGTAAGAAACATAAGAGGTATACATGAGTGAATATAGTGGAAAATCAATTAAAATTTTAGAAGGACTAGATGCCGTACGTAAAAGACCAGCGATGTATATCGGGTCAACGGATAAAAAAGGCCTTCATCATTTAGTGTGGGAAATCGTTGATAATGCCGTTGATGAAGCGATTAATGGTTATGGTGAAAAAATAGCTATTACGATTAACAAAGATGGTTCAATTACGGTAGAAGATGAAGGAAGAGGGGTACCCGTTGATAAACATCCATCTGGTAAGTCAACACCTGAAGTTATTTATACCGTGCTTCATGCTGGTGGTAAGTTTGATGGCTCTAACTATAAAGTATCTGGTGGACTTCACGGAGTTGGAGCTTCCGTTGTTAATGCTTTATCTACTTATATGAAAGTTGAAATCAAAAGAGATAGGGGCATCTATGAAATTAGTTTTAAAGATGGCGGAAAAGTAGATCAAAAACTTACTAAAGTTGGAACTACTAATAAAACAGGAACGAAAGTTACTTTTAAACCCGATCCTGAAATTTTTAAAGATAATACTTTTTCTTTTTCTGTAATTACTGAAAGAATGCAAGAAACAGCCTTTTTACTTAAAGGAATCACAATTGAAGTAAGTGATGAAATAAATAATAAAAAGGAAGTTTTTCATGCGGAAAACGGGATTAAAGACTTTGTTAATTTATTAAATAAAGATAAAAAAGTCTTACATGATGTTATTTATTTTGAAGGACCAAAAGATGATTTTTATATTGAAGCGGCTTTTCAATATAATGAATCATATAATGAAAATATAACTTCTTTTGTTAACGAAGTTAAAACTATAGATGGCGGAACGCATGAAGCCGGTTTTAAATCAGCACTAACTAGAGCCTTTAATGATTTTGCCAAAGCTAAAGGTATTTTAAAAGCTAAAGATAATACTTTTGATGGTAGTGATATTAGGGAAGGGTTAGTCGCTATTTTATCAGTTAAAATACCTGAAGAAAAATTACAATTCGAGGGACAAACAAAGGGTAAACTTGGAACCCCAGAAGCCAGAAGCAGTGTTGACTCTTTTATGTATGAAAAACTAAGTTTCTTTTTAGAAGAACACGTGCCTCTTGCTATGCAAATAATAGATAAAGCTAGTAAATCTAAAGAAGCAAGAGAAGCAGCTAGGAAAGCCCGCCAAAAGGTTAGAGAAGGGAAAGCTAGTAAAAAGCAAAGAAATATCTCTGATAAATTAACACCTGCCCAAACCAAAAATAAAAATAAAAATGAATTATTCTTAGTTGAAGGGGATTCAGCGGGAGGTTCTGCTAAGCAAGGACGTGATAGGCGTTTTCAAGCAATACTTCCTTTAAGAGGTAAAGTTATTAATGCCGAAAAAACAAGCGAAGCAGATATGCTTAAAAACGAAGAAATAGCAACGATGATCTATACAATTGGAGCGGGGTACGGGGCTAATTTTTCTATTGAAGACTGTCAGTATGATAAAGTTATAATTATGACCGATGCCGATGATGATGGAGCGCATATTCAGTGTCTTCTGTTAACCTTTTTCTATCGCTTTATGAAACCTTTAATTGAAGCTGGTAAACTTTATATAGCGCTTCCTCCTTTATTTAAATTAAGTAAAGGAAAAGAAACAAAGTATGCTTACTCAATTGAAGAAATGAAAGAATTAAGTCAGGGCGGTAAGTGGGATATCCAGCGTTATAAAGGGCTAGGGGAAATGAATTATGACCAGCTAGCCGAAACTACCATGAACCCAGAAACTAGATCGATTATAAGAGTTAAAATTGGTGATAATAATTTAACAGAAAAAAGAGTCGAAACTTTAATGGGGAATGACGTTGCACCGCGTAAAGACTGGATTGAAGAAAATGTTGTCTTCTCACTAGAAGATGAATATAAAATATAAAGGAGCAATATGGAACAAATTAATTTACTAGATAAAATTTATGATTATGCCCTTGAAGAAGTAATGGCGGACCGCTTTGGAAGATATTCTAAATATATTATTCAAGATAGAGCGATACCTGATGTACGGGATGGATTAAAACCTGTACAAAGGCGTATTTTATATGCTATGTATAAAGACCGTAACACCTATGATAAGCCTTACAGGAAGTCTGCGAAAACCGTAGGGAACGTTATGGGTAACTTCCACCCGCATGGTGATTCATCAATATATGATGCCATGGTTCGTATGAGCCAGCCTTGGAAGATGGCAACGCCTTATATTGAAATGCATGGTAATAATGGTTCAATGGACGGGGATCCTGCTGCTGCTATGCGTTACACGGAAGCTCGCCTTCATAAAATAAGTGCAGAGCTTCTAAAAGAAATTGATAAAGATACGGTTGAGATGGCTCCAAACTTTGATGATACTGAGTTAGAACCAACCGTGCTTCCAGCGAAGTTTCCAAACCTCTTAGTAAACGGAGCAACCGGAATTAGCGCCGGGTATGCAACTAACATGCCGCCGCATAACTTAACAGAAGTAATAAACGCCACTATTAGACGTATTGAAAAAAGTGATGCACCACTTTCTGAAATTATGCGTTTTATTAAGGGACCAGATTTCCCAACTGGCGGGATTGTTGAAGGTTTAGATGAAATCAAAAAAGCTTATAAGACCGGTAAAGGTAAAATTGTTGTTAAAGCAAAAGCTGAGATAATGGAAGGTAAGAATCCTCAAATAATTATTACGGAAATACCATATGATGCTAATAAATTAAATATCGTTAAAAAGATTGAAGATATTCGTCTAAATAAAAAAATAGAAGGTATCCTTGAAGTTAGAGATGAAACGGATAAAGAAGGACTTCGTATTGCAATTGATTTAAAGAAAGGTTCTAAGTATCAAAGTATTTTAAATTACTTATATAAAAATACAGATTTACAATTAAACTTTGCTATTAATAATGTTGCTATATGTAACAGGACGCCTCGTCTTGTAGGGCTTCTAGAAATAATCGATTACTATATTGAATTTGCTAAAGAAATTATTATTAGAAGAACAAAGTTTGATTTAGCATTCAAAGAAAAAAGAGCCCATATTTTAGAAGGCCTTGTTAAGTGTATATCAATACTAGATGAAGTTATCGCTTTAATTAGAGCTTCTAAAAATAAAGCTGATGCGATTAAAAACTTAGAAAAAGAATATAAGTTTACCCATGAACAAGCTGAAGCTATAGTTAATCTTCAATTATACCGTTTAACTAACACCGATATTGTTTCTTTAGAAGAAGAACTAGATCAACTTCATAAAGAAATAAAGGCTTTAAAAGCTCTTTTAAATGATGAACAACTAGTTAATAAACTAATGATTAGAGAATTAATGAGTGTTAGAGATAACTATGGCTATAAGAGAAAAACTTTAATTAAAGAAGAAGTTGAAGCTTTAGAAGTTGATAAAGAAACCACAATTATTAAGGAAGACGTGATGGTTGGGGTTACAAAAGACGGATACGTTAAAGCTTCTAACATGAGAAGTTATAGTCAAACGGAAGAAGTTAACTTAAAAGAAGAAGACTACTTTATTTTTAAGGGAGAAGCAACAACTCTTGATAATTTAATTATTTATACAAATCTTGGTAACTATGCCTTAGTACCCGTTAATGATATTGGTATTACACCTTGGAAAGATGGCGGTATGCATTTGTCTAATTTAATTAGCTTAGTACCAAAAGAACGTATTATTAAAGCAAGTCTTTATAAAGAAAGTGATCAAGATATAACCATATCAACTAGAAATGGAATGATTAAAAGGACACTTCTTAAAGATTTAAGTTTAATGCGCATGAATTATCTATCAACTTATATGAAGCTTAAGAAGGGTGATGAAGTTATCAGTATTGAGGATAGTTTAAGTCATACGATAATTACAACGAGTGATGGATATGGTCTTCTTTATAAAACCGAAGAAATACCAGTAGTAGGACCTAAAGCCATCGGGGTTAAAGCTATTAATCTAAAAGACTCTTATGTAGCTGGATCGCATCAATTTGATGACTTTAATAGCTATTTAACCATCTTTACGGAAAACGGAAGTGCTAAACGCATGTTAATCGGACCAAACTTTGATGAAGCTAAAAGAGCCCAAAAAGGTGTTCGTTTAATTAAAAATGTTAAGTCTAATCCATATATTATAGTTAAGTCTTTAGCTCTAAATAAATCATCGATGGTTAGAGTTAAAACTTCTAAACCATTTGATTTAAAATTATCAGAGCTTCCAATTTGCGATAAGATGCAAACAGGTAAAGCAATAACAAAAGAAAAAATAGAAGATGTATATGTTTTAGGTAAAGAAGTAGAAGCAAAAGAAGAAGCTTCCGTTGAAGATAGACTTAAAGAAGTAGATAATCTAATTAAAAATGCTGGATAAATTATATGAAATATTAGCTAAAATAGATGCATCAGATACAATAAATGATTATAAGAATAAGAAGCTTAAAGCTTTACAAGATGGAGAGCTTCTTTCTTTAATAAGAGAGTATAATCTTCATAATGATATAAAGATAAAAACTAAAATTCTAAGTAATACTAATTATAAGGAATTTAAAGAAGCTGAAAGAAAAATCTATTTATTAATTATGGATATTAATCAGAAGTTTAAAGTTTTAAAAGGAGATAGCTATGTATGTCAATCGCGGTAAATATAAAGGGACTTTAATAAAAGGCTATGAAAACGCTTCAACTAGAGCAACAGCTTCCCGCGTCTATGACTCCTTATTTGATTATTTAAGTCCCTATATTAAAGAGGCTTCCGTTCTTGATTTATTTGCTGGTACCGGTCAGCTAGGTATTACCGCTTTATCGATGGGAGCTAAAGAAGCTGTCTTTAATGATTTAGATAAAGGGGCTTTTCAAAATATTAAAGATAATCTAAGTACTATCAAGGTAAATACCTTAGTTATGAATTTTGATTATGAAAAAGCTTTAACATTTTTAAATTTAAAAAAATCGAAGTTTGATATTATTTTTTTAGATCCACCATATTCAAAAATAAATATTGATAATATCATATCTAAATTAATAAATTTAAATCTATTAAATGACAAAGCTATAATTATCGTTGAAACAGATGAAAATTTAAATTTAAATTATCATTTGTTAAATCATAAAAACTATGGCTATAAACAAATTTATATTTATGAAATATAAAAAATACTAGATGTAAATATCTAGTATTTTTTTGGTATTGCCAAAGTTATATTTAGCTATTTCTTTAAGGATTTCTTTGCCGTGCTCTTTAACAAGATCTTTACCAGCACTATCAACTTGGAATCCTGCTCCTTTTGGAAGAGGGTAGTGGACTTTATCACTTAATTTATCCATTTCTTTTAAGAAGATGTACCTTGCAATAACAGAAGCTGTTGCAACAGCTAGTGACTTACTTTCACCTTTAGTAAGAGATGTTAGATTTTCGATTTTATTTGTTTTGCCAGCAATATATTCATAGAATCGTTCTTTCGTTGTAAACTCATCAATAATAATATTTTTAATTTCTGGATATTTATTATGCATTTTTAATAGACAATCATTATGCATAAGAGCTTTTAATTTATTCATGTTGTAGCCTTTTTCATGATATTCATTATATACTTTATTATTTAAAATAAAGTAACTATAATCACATAAGCCTTTAAGTTTTGGACTTATTTTTAAGATGTGTTCATCTGTTAAAGCTTTCGAGTCTTTTATGCCAAGCTCCATTAACTTATCTTTGTTTTCTTCTTTAATCATGGCCGCAACGACAACGATTGGTCCAAAGTAATCACCAGTTCCAACTTCATCAGATCCAATTGAGTCTTCAGTGTTAAAAGTAAAGCTTTCTTTTTCAATCATAATAGCTTCACCCCAGTAAGCGGCATCAATATCCGCGGTAGGACCTTGAAACATGACTTTACCTGATTCATAAAGAGTCACAACAGTATCACCATCTTTTGCCTGAAAGACACTATAAGGGGGCTTCTTATCTCTCATAAAAGGTTCATAATAATTAATTAGCTTATCTATCTTATCTTTATCTACTTTAATAACTTTATTCATAAGCACCTCTTTTTAAATTATAACATGAAAATATGATAATATTAAAACCTTTAAAATATAAAAAATATCATATATAATAAAAGAGAAAGGTAAAATTTAAATGGATAAAAATATATATCTTAAAATCTTAATTATTATAATTATCATATTAATTATAATTTATATAGGAGTTAAACAAATGAAAAGAAATAATAATATGACTTTTAAAGCTAGGATTCTGGAAATAAAAGAAATTGATGGAGTTTACACTCTTTTAGTTGAAGAGTTAGGTAGTAAAAAGTATCCAGTTAAGTATTTTCTTGATATCAACAAAGATACTAAAATACTAGAAGGCAGTAAAAATTCTAATATATCTAGTTTAAAAATTAATCAAGAAGTTACTATTACATCATCTAATATCATTATGCCAAGTGAACCGGCAAGGATGGCTCATGTAAAGAAAATAGTTATAAATAAAGATTGATTAAATAGTATTGTGTAATGCAGTACTTTTTATTTTTATCTTGACATCAAATAAGCTTTAAATTAGCTTAAAACCCTTTACCTTCTATATATATATATATACTAGATTAAGGAGGATATACCTTTATGAAGAAAAGAAAATATATATTAATTGTAATATTCTTATTACTAGGATTCCTAATCTTTAATAAGACTTTATCAAAATTAAAACCAATACCAAAGGTTACTTTTAAGTCACAAAATTTAAATTATAACAAGAAAGAACCTGGTTCATTTAAGGTAGATAAATCTGCTAAATGGATAGGTGAAGGTAAAGCTAAAATAACTATTGATGTGGAATCAATTATGAAGGAAAGCTCACAGGCGAAAGATATTATCTTTGTCCTTGATGTATCAGGTTCAATGTCTGGAGATAAACTAAATCAGGTTAAGAAGGATACAACCGATTTAGCAACCGCTGTTTTAAGTAATCCAAGAAATAGAGCTGCTCTAATCACATTTGATTCAAGTGCTGAACGTGTATCAGGCTTTACTAATAACAAAGCTGAATTTTTAGCTAAAGTAAATGCTTTAACAGATAAAGGTTCAACAAACTATAAAGCCGGTTTTGATGAAGCTAGAAAATTACTTGAAGGTTATAAGAAAGAAGAAGGAAAAGACTTAGTGCTTCTATTCTTAACTGATGGTTTCCCAACTGAAGAAACACCAAATGAAGTAGCGGTATATAATGAATTAAAACAAAAATATCCTTATATTAGTATAAATGCTATTCAATATGAAATAGGTGATGAGATACAAGAACAAATAAAAGCTATTTCTGAAAGACAGTTTCCAGCCGATATGAAGAGTTTAAATAATGTTTTATTTGAAGTGGGAGCTAGCCCAATTATCTATGATAACTTTGTAATCACGGATTATATCTCAAAAAACTTTAAAGGAGCAGCTTCTAAAATAAAAGCAAGCCAAGGAGAAGCAAAACTAGAAGGTGACCAAGTAACATGGAACCTTGGAACTTATAGATCAGGGACTAAAGCAACACTAGAAATAGAACTAGATCATGTTGGCTCTAGAGAAGAATTCTATAAAACTAATAAAGGAATAGATATTAAGACTACATTTGAAAAAGAAAAGGACGATCAAATATCAAGTGATACCCCAATACTGAAAGACGTTTATAAAGTAATATATGAAGCTAATACTCCAAATGGTTGTACTGTAAAAGACTTAGAAAAGACAACTAGTCATAGACCATTTGAAAACGTACAATTAATAAAAGGAAAGGCAACATGTGACGGCTATTTATTCAAAGGATATAAATTAATAACAGATGCTAAATATATTAATAAAGACTATATTGAAATGCCGGAAAAAAATGTTATCTTTAGAGCAACATGGACAAAATCTAAAGTTAATAAAGATATGCAAGGGAAAGTTGCAAAGGATGCATCACTTTATAATAAGATTAAAGAACAGTCTCTAGGTAATGATAAGGCATTAGGAATAGATTATTCAAAAGTAAACTCAGAAACAAACGGTGAAGGAGTATATCTATTTGATGAAACGAAGAATGATAAATATCCTGTATACTTCTTTAGAGGAACACATCAATTAAAGAATAACTTATTATATGCTAACTTTTGCTGGAAGATAGTAAGGACAACAGAAACTGGTGGTGCTAGAGTTGTCTATAACGGAGCTCCAGTAGATGGAAAGTGCACAAATACAACAGGAAGTAATACACAAATAGGAAATAATGCTTTCAATACAAGCTATAATAAGAAACAATATGTAGGGTATATGTATGGTACAGATTCAAATCCATACGAAAATGTTAATGACTCAGATATCAAAAAATATATCGATAACTGGTATAAAACAAATATAAAAGATAAAGGCTTTGAATCAAGTCTAGATAAGAAATCTATCTATTGCGGTGATAGAACAGAATATCCTGATGGTAGTGACACAAATTATGGGGATGAAAAAGTAAATAAAGATAAAGGTCCTACATTAAAATGTCCTATTAACGATAGTTATAGTGTAGAAGCAGGTAATAGAAAATTAAAATATCCAGTGTCATTATTATCAGTAGATGATGTAATGTTAGCAGGAGTATCTAAACAGAATGGTGATAATTATTATTTATATACAAGTAATTATTATTGGCTCCTTTCGCCTAGCCGCTGGTTTAGTATCGGTGTTGCGTACGTGATCAACGTGCATAGCGCTTCCGGTCTGAGCAAACTCGCTGTGATGAATGCGGTCGGTGTGCGCCCTGCTATCACGATAGCCTCATCCGCATCACTTCTTTCAGGAGATGGTTCACAAAATGATCCATATGTAATATAAATCTTAAGATAAGTACATCTTGTGCTTATCTTTTTCTTTAAAATAAACGTTTCATATTTATTAATTAGAAAAATATGATAAAATATTTATTGGAGGGAAATATGTCAGGACATAGTAAATGGGCAAAGATACATCGTAAAAAAGGTTTAGTAGACGCATCACGTAGTAAAGTATTTGCTAAGATTAGTAAAGAAATTATGATTGCAGCTAGAGGTACTAATGGGGATCCTAATGATAATCCAGGACTTCGTGTTGTAGTTGAAAAAGCAAGAAGTAATAATATGCCTAAAGATAATATTCAAAAAGCTATTGATAAAGCAACAAAATCAGTAGATGATATGCATTTTGAAGAAATGCGTTATGAAGGATATGGACCGGCAGGATCAGCTTTTATTGTAGATTGTTTAACTGATAACAAAAATAGAACAGCATCTGAAGTAAGAGCAGCTTTTAATAAACATGGTGGTAATCTTGGTACTAGTGGATCAGTTTCCTTTATGTTTAAAAGAAAAGGTGTTTTAGATTTTAAGTATGATGGTGATTTTGATGATATCATGCTTAAAGCAATTGATGCTGGAGCGCTCGACTATGAAGTAGAAGACGGTATTACAACCGTTTATACAGAGCCAGATAAATTGCTTGAGGTTAAAGACTTATTAATTAATGAAGGAATTAGTGACTTTGAAGTATCAGAACTTCAGTTTGTACCAGATTCTCTAATTAGTTTATCAGATGAAGATACCGAAAAAGTTTTAAAACTACAAGATGCGCTTGAAGATATTGACGATGTATCAGATGTTTATTCAAATATTTAAGAAGCTTAAGCTTCTTTTTTTATGAGTTTTATGTAAAATCTCTATATAATAAGGACAGAAGATGAAAAATATTGTATAATTTAGGAAAGAAGAGGTAGTATGAACAAGATTATTTTAACTGGAGATAGACCAACAGGAAAGCTTCATTTAGGGCACTATGTTGGATCACTTAAAAACCGTTTAAGACTTCAAGAAACTGATTTTGATAAAATGTATATTATGATAGCGGACGCTCAGGCACTAACTGATAACTTCGATAATCCTCAAAAGATTAGATCAAGTATCATGGAAATTATGCTGGATTATTTAAGTATTGGACTTGATCCTAGTAAATGTACATTTTTTATTCAAAGCGAGGTTCCGGCTTTATATGAGTTAAGCTTTTTCTATTTAAACGTGGTAACTTTAGCTCGTCTTAAAAGAAATCCAACTGTTAAAACAGAAATTACGTTAAGAGAATTTAATGAACGTATTCCTATGGGATTCTTAACTTATCCAGTATCGCAAACAGCTGATATTACAGCGTTTAACGCAACACTTGTACCCGTTGGAGAAGATCAGCTTCCAATGATTGAACAAGCTAAAGATATCGTTAGAAGCTTTAATTATATTTACGGGGATGTTTTAGTAAGCCCTGAAGCATTAATACCAGATGGTAAGATTGCTCGAAGACTTCCTGGAATAGACGGCAAACAAAAGATGAGTAAATCGTTAAATAATGCCATCTTTTTATCTGATTCTGAAGAAGAATTAAAGAAGAAAGTTTTTTCTATGTATACTGATCCAAATCATATAGCAGTAAATGATCCTGGAAACGTTGAAAATAATACAGTCTTCACATATCTTGATATTTTTGCAAGTGAAGATTCTTTTAAAAAGTATTTACCGGAATACGAAAATTTAGATGCGCTTAAAAGTCACTACGAAAGAGGAGGGCTTGGAGACGTTAAGATTAAGAAATTCTTATTTGAAATCTTAAATGAACTATTAAGTCCGATTAGAGAAAGACGCAAATACTATGAAGAACATCTTGATGAAGTTACTCAAATATTAAAGCGCGGAACAGAAGAAGCTCAGCTTGATGCTGATAAAACACTTCAAAAAGTTAGAAAAGCTATGAAGATTAACTATTTTGAAGATGATATTATTAAGTCTTCATATGAGGCTAAAAATGAAAATAATCGTTAGTGCTGGTGGTACTGGTGGCCATATCTATCCCGCTCTATCGATTATGAATGCTTTAATTAAAAGAGGCATTAATAAAGAAGATATTTTATATATTGGAACAACGGATAGGATGGAAAAAGATATTATTCCAAGGGAAGGCTTTAATTATATCGGCCTTGATATTAAAGGCCTAGATAGGAAACATCTTCTAAGAAATTTTAAAGTTCTTCATCTTTTTAATAAAGCTTATTTTAAGGCTTCGAAGATTATTAAAGAGTTTAAACCTGATTTAGTGCTTGGTATTGGAGGATATATTACGCTTCCAGTTTTACTAGCAGCTCAGAATAAAGGGATTAAAACTTTTATTCATGAACAAAACGCGATTCCAGGTCTAGCTAATAAAATTATCAGTAAACGGGCTAGTTTAATTGGAGTATCTTTTGAAGAAAGTTTAAAATACTTTAAAAAGAATGCTTATCTATCTGGTAACCCAGTTTCTGAAGAAGCTTATAACGCCGAAAAACTTGATAAGAGAACTCTATTTAATGATGATAAAAAAATTGTTTTAATCGTTATGGGTAGTCTTGGCTCAATGACTGTTAATGAAGCATTAATTAAAATGATGCCAAATCTTTCTAAAAGATATAATTATATAATTGTTACGGGTAAAAAGTATTTTCATCTCTTTAAAGAAGAAAGTAATATTAAAGTGCTTCCTTATATTAACAATATGAAAGAATATTTAAAGACAGTAGATTTAATCGTATCAAGAGCTGGCGCGACAACAATTGCGGAAATTACCGCAGCAGGACTTCCATCTATTTTAGTTCCATCACCTTATGTTACACATAACCATCAAGAATTAAATGCTTTAAGTTTAGAAAAAAAAGGGGCATCCTTTGTTATCCTGGAAAAAGATTTTAATGTAGATAACTTAAATAAACAAATCGAAGATATTCTAGAAGATGAAGCTCTTTACATATCTATGGTTGATAGCTGCCACTCTTTCTTTAAGAAAGATGCCGCTAGTGATATAGCAGATAAACTTTTAAATTTATAGGAGGCTTTATGCTTAAAGACTTTCTAAATGAAAATAAATATAAATATAAAGAAAATTTTGATTTAAGTAAATACTGTACATATAAAGCTGGAGGAATAGCATCTTTTATCGTGTATCCTAAAGATACGCAGGAGCTTATTAACTTAATTAAATATTTAAGAAAACAAAATATTACTTATGATTTAATTGGAAATGGCTCTAATGTTTTATATGGTGATAATTTTTATGACGGGGTTTTAATCAATTTAAAATATTTTAATAACATTAAAATTACTGGTAATATGATTAAAGTAGAAGCTGGTTATCCTTTAATTAGTTTAAGCCAGAAAGCTCTTTTAAATAGCTTAACTGGACTAGAGTTTGCCTACGGGATTCCTGGTACAGTCGGCGGAGCTATTTACATGAATGCTGGCGCTTATAAAAGCGATATGGGCTATATTACGAAAAGATGTAAGGTTTTAACACCTGATTTAAAGGTTATTACCTTATCAAATGCGGAAATGAAATTTAAATACCGTACTTCTTTTATCAAAGAGCATAAAGGATATATTTTACTTGAAGCAACGATTATTCTAAATAAAGGTAAGAAAGATGCGATTGAAGAAGTCATGAATGATAGGAAGATGCGCCGCAAAGAAAGTCAGCCACTTGAATACCCATCAGCGGGCTCTGTTTTTAGAAATCCTGATGGCACAAGTGCTGGTCTTTTAATTGATGAAGCAGCTTTAAAAGGCTACCAAATCGGCGGAGCCGCTGTATCGATGAAACATGGTAATTTCATTATCAATATTGATAAAGCTAAAGCTAGTGATATTAGAAATTTGATTTTGTATGTTAGTAAAGAAATAAAAGATAAATATGATATTGATTTAAAATGTGAACAGGAGTTTAAGAATTTTGAAGAAGAAAAAGAAACTAAAAATTAAAAATTTTATTATCTTTTTACTAGTACTTTTGTTACTTGGTTTTATTATTGGTTTCTTTTTATTTAGACCAGTTAAAAATATTCTTATTATGAATAATAATGTTTTAACTGATGAAGAAATATTAAAAGTAACGGAACTGGATAATTATCCTCCTTTTGTACTGGTAAATAAACTTAGGTTTAAAAAACATCCTTTAGTTAGAAATATTAAAGTTAAAAGAAAGTTTTATAATAAAATAATTCTTGATGTTGATGAAGTAAACGTTTTATTTTATGATAATTTAACTAAAAAATATCTTCTAGATAATAATCAGGAATTAGAGATTAAGAAAACTTTAAGTAGACCTTTAATTATTAATCATATACCAGATAATAATAAAGTTAAATTAATTAGTTCTTTTAAGGATTATAACGTGAGTCTTCTTAATACTATATCCGAAATTAAGTACGTGCCTACAGAATTTGATAAAGACCGGTTTTTATTTACGATGAGTGATGGTAATTATGTTTATATCAATAATGCAAATATGGATAACATTATTTATTATGAAAAAATAGTTAAGGTCTTACAAGGAAAAAAAGGTCTTCTTTATTTAGATAATGGTGCTAATGAAGGAAGTCAATTTAAGATATTGGAGTAGATTATGATAGATAAACTTAGTAAATTTAAAGATACCCATTATATTGTTAGTGTCGATGATTTTTATAGGATTAAGGATGAACAAGATAAAAAACTAACTTTAGAAGATTATGACAAATTATTTAGTGATGACACTCTTTTTGAAGTTATTAAAAATATGCCTTATGATAGTGAAAAACTGATAGTGGCTGCTTTCAATAACGAAACGGAAAAAATTTTGGCATGCAGTATTTTAACTACTAAAGTTAACATTATAAAAGAGGCTTATAAGCAAGATACCTTTTTATCTGATAAAGCTTCTGATAGATGCACGGAATTATATAAGCAAAACCTATTTACTCCTGATAAAATTAAAGAAGATACTTATAAAGTTTTAGTTAACGGTAAAGAAGAAGAGTTTAAGATGGAAACTTTATATAATTTAATGCATAAATATGAAACTTTAGATGAAAAAGAATTTCAGGTTGAAGTTCAAGATGATATCGAGTTATATGCTTTTTTAGATTTTTATGATAAAAGATTAGCTAAACAATATATTTTAAATGATAACCTTTTAGATAATATTAAAAAATTAAAACTAAAGTATGATGTAACAGCATATAGTAAACATGATTTTGGTAATAGTGATATTCTTAAAGATTGCCATATTAATAATGAATACAAAGAAAAAATTTTAAGAGAAGTTAATGAATTTTGTACTCATGATGTAGATAAAGCTCTTTATTTATATTTACGTTTATGTGATGATTTTTACTATGATAGCCGGGTTTATGCGGAAGAAGAAAAAGGTCCAGCTACTGATGAACATAAAAATCCAGCTTATATTGAAAAACTAGATGATAATAATAACGCTGTTGTATGTTATTCTTTCACGGCATTATATGCTAAGATTTTAGAAGAATTAGGTATTAAATATGAAATTAAGAGTAAAGATACTTTAGGTAATATTATTGATGCGGAAACATATGCAAATGGTCATCAATTTATTAATGTGTTAACACCGCCCTTTAATTTTTCTCTTGATTCTACACGTGGCGTGATTGAAACAGATTTATATAACGTTAAAATGCATAATCGACCAAAAGGTATTCAATTATGGAGTGATAGTCGCTTAGAAGGAGAATTTAAGAAAAGAGTTAAATCAGCAATAGATATCTTATATGGAAAACGTTTACCTAAAGAAGAAGATAAAATACATGAAGAATATGATAAACTTGTTGCTGAGTATAAGATTCTTAAAAAAGCTGGGGAACTCTCTATTGATGAGCGTTTAGAAGTTCTAGAAAATTTTGTTTTAATGTGTAACAAATTTAAAGGCATGGAAGGCTATTCAGCTTTTGTTAATTTAAGAGGACTTCTCTTTACTAAACAAGAACAAAAAAAGAATATTTATCTAAAAATAATTGGTTATCAAGAACCTGATGCTGAGCATCCTTTTAAAGAACCATTAATTATCGTTGTTAAAAATAAGTATAATTATAATTATCAACCAGAAGATAATGAGTATGGTTATTTTAAACCAGGGCAAAAAATTATTCCTCTATCTAAGGAATTGGTTGAAGAACTTATTGATGAAGGAAAGTTTTATGGTATTAAAGATGGGCTTGATATACCAGGTATTAATTACAATAAAGAAGAAACTAAAGGAAAGGTGAAGAAATTATGAATAAAAAGATTTATTATGGTTTTTTTCTATGTCTTTGGGGTCTTCTTTTAGTCTTAAGAACCACTCGTATTATTACGATTTCTCTTAATAGTTTTTGGCCGTTATTTATTATTATTCCATCCTTAAGAGTTATTCTTTATGAAAAGAAAAATAGCTATGCTTATATTACTCTTGTCGTTGGTATAATGCTCCTTTTAGCTTCTAATAATATCGTTGATTATGAGATTATGAAAGCTTTAATTAAGCCCTTTACGGTTTTAACTTTGGGAGCTTTTTTAATCCTTAGTGGCCTTGAAAACAATAAAAAAATTAAATAAACGTAAAGCCTTGTCAAAAGGCTTTTTTTTTAGTATAATTATAGACGTTTGAACCCTTTATAGGAAATCAAACCGCCTTGAAAAGGTTATAAGCGTAGCACCTTAAAAGCGAGACTAGAAATTTATAAAGGAGGTATTATGAAAGCTGTATTTGAAACAGGTGGAAAACAATATCGTGTAGCGTTAAATGATGAAATCTTTGTAGAAAAGATTGATGCTGAAGCTGGAGATAAAGTTAGTTTTAATAAAGTATTACTTATTGATTCAAAAGCTGGTAATCCATATATTAAAAATGCTAAAGTTGAAGCTGAAGTAGTTAAACATGGTAAAGATAAAAAAATTAGAATCTTTAGATATGTACAAAAGAATCGTTCAAGTAGACGCACGATGGGACATAGACAACCATATACAAAATTAAAAATCACTAATATTGTTGGAGCATAATGTTAACTATTATTAAAAAGCAAGATAAAGTAATCTTTAAAGGGCATGCAGGCTTTGCTGATTTTGGTAAAGATATTGTATGTGCGAGTGCTTCATCGATTATGTATACAACTGTTAATGCTTTAAAAAGATTTGATAGTGAATGTATAGATTTACAAATAAATAAAGAGGGAGCTATAGTTAAAATACTTAAAAATAACTCTCTAAGTAAAACTTTAATAGATAATATGATGGATTTATTAAAGGATCTTGAAGGAGATTATCCTGATAATATTAAAATTAAGGAGGAATAATGTTTAAATTAAATATCCAGTTATTCGCTCATCACAAAGGTGGAGGATCTACATCTAACGGTAGAGATTCTGCAGGACGTAGACTTGGTGCTAAAAAGTCCGATGGGGAATTTGCAACAGCTGGTTCAATTATATATAGACAACGCGGTACTAAAGTTCATCCAGGTGAAAATGTCAGAATAGGTAAAGATGATACTTTATTTACAACTGTTGATGGTATTGTTAAATACGAACGTTTTGGTAAAGACCGTAAAAAAGCAAGTTGCTATCCAGAAGCCTAAGGCTTCTTTTTTTTAGGCTTTTTATGTTATAATAAGAAAGGATATATATAAGGCATCAATATATAAAAGGAGTGCACATGATAGAAAAAATAAAACAAAAATTAGAAAAATATAATAATATTGCAATACTAGGGTTTGGTAGAGAAGGAAAATCAACTTATAAGTTTTTTAGAAGTATTTTAGAAAGTAAACCTTTAACCATTATTGATAAAGTAAATGTTTTAGAAAAGAATGATTTTTTAAAAGAAGATCAAAATTTAAGTGTTGTTTATGGCGATACTTATCTTGATAATCTAGATGATTATGATTTTATTATGAAAACGCCAGGTATTTCATTAGTTGATATCTATGAAGGAGATAATATTTCATCGCAATTAAATCTGGTTTTAGAGTTTTATAAAAACCAAATTATTGGGGTTACGGGTACTAAAGGAAAATCTACAGCTAGTAGTTTAATCTATGAAGCGGTTAAAGCAAGTTACAGTGACGCCTTTTTAGCCGGAAATATCGGAAAACCTGTGCTTGATGATATTTATAGCTTTACTGATAAAAGTATTATTGTCTTTGAAATTAGTGCTCAACAGCTATCAGATTTAAAATATAGCCCGCATTATGCTTTCTTTTTAAATTTAATGGTTGATCACTTAGATTATTTTCATAGTATCGAAAATTATGAAAAATATAAGCTTAATATGCTTAAGAATCAAACTCATGGCGACTATGCTTTTGCTAATCCATATGACGAGCATTTAATCTCTAGAATTAAAGAACTTAATTTAAAAAGTAAGGTTATTGATTTTAAAGAAGAAGATTTTTTAAAGGACAATGACATCTATATTGGTAATAAGTTAGTGTATAGCTGGAATAAAGAAAAAAGGATTATTAAAGGTGATCACTATAGTTTAATCTTTTTAATGGTTTTAAAATTAATTGATATTTTAAAATTAGATAGAGAAAAAGCAATTACGGCGATGAATAACTTTAAAGGCTTAGCTCATCGCTTGGAGTATGCTGGAACTATTAACGGCGTTGATTTTTATGATGACACGATTGCGACAATGCCAGATGCCGTAATTAATGGTATTAAGTCTCTAGGTAATGTTTCAACTTTATTTTTAGGTGGATCATCTAAAAACTTAAATTATGATAAGATGATTACTTTTATAAATGATAGTAATATTAAATTTGTGGTCTTACAAGGTCCTGTCGGTAAAGAACTAGATGGTAAAATTAAGAAAGATTATATCTATGAAGATGACTTTAAAAAAGCTATTATCAAAGCTTTAGAATACTCTAAAAGTGGAACATCGATTTTACTTTCACCTGGTGCAGCTTCTTTTGATAAATATAAAGATTATGCTGAAAAAGGTGAAACCTTTAAAGAAGCGATTAAGGAGGTTAAATGTTTGTTGATGAAGTAAAAATTAATGTTATTGCCGGAAAAGGCGGTAACGGAGCTTTAGCCTTTAGGAGAGAAAAATATATCGCAATGGGCGGTCCTTACGGCGGTAATGGTGGAAAAGGCGGATCAATCTATTTTAAAGGGGATTCAGGTTTAAGAACTCTAGTTGATTTAGGCTACCGTAAAATGATTAAAGCCGAAAACGGCGAAAACGGTATGGGTAAAAATATGCACGGGAAAGATGCAGTGGACACCTATATCAACGTGCCTCTTGGAACCGTTGTTTACGATGAAAAAGGTTTTCTTGGGGAAATTAAAAATGACGGAGAAACGCTTTTAGTAGCTAAAGGCGGAGACGGGGGACGTGGTAATACTTCTTTTAAAACGCAGTCTAATCCCGCTCCTAATTACGCGGAAAATGGTAGCAAGGGTGAAAGCAAGGAACTTAAAGTTGAACTTAAAATGCTCGCTGACTGCGGGCTTGTGGGAATGCCAAGTGTAGGTAAATCAACGATTATTTCTAAAGTTTCAAGAGCCAAACCCAAAATAGCTGATTACGCATTTACAACTCTTCATCCGCATCTTGGCGTTGTTAAAACGAGAAATACCTCTTTTGTCCTTTGCGACCTACCAGGTTTAATTGAAGGTGCATCAAGCGGAGCAGGTCTTGGGTATAAATTCTTAAGACATATTGAAAGATGTAAGATTATTGCGCATGTTCTAGATATGTCTAGACCTAGTCCATATGATGATTTTCTTTTAATTAATAATGAACTAGCTACTTATAGTAAGGCGCTAGCTTCTAGAGAAATGATCGTCCTTTTTAATAAGATGGATGCTTATGAAGCTCTTGAAAAAGCTAAGGAACTAGAAGAAAAGATTCCAAATAAATGTTTTAAAGTATCGGCTTTAACTGGAGAAGGCTTAAGTGAAGCGATGGAATATATCGCAGAAAGAGTTGCAGAAGCTGAAGATATAAAACTTGAAGTTGAAAGAAAAGAATATATCTATGACGCTAAAGAAGAAGACTTTATTATTGAAAAAGAAGAGAATATCTATATAGTATCTGGTAAAAAGATTGATGATATTATGGAAAAGATTAACTTTAACACGGAAGAAGCTTATAACCGTTTTATGGGTAAACTTAAAGGTATAGGTCTTATGAAAGCTTTAAAGAATAAAGGTATAAAGGAAGGTGATAAGGTTATTATCAATAACTTATCATTTGATTATAAGGAGTAATATGAAAAGAAGTGAAATAAGAGAAGAAGCTGTTAAAAAGCTATATAGTTATTTTATATCTAGTGAAGTAGATAGAAACTATGAAGAAGCTTATATTAAAGAACTAGTTGAAGGCGTTATTCTAAAAGAAGATGAACTTAAAAAAATCGCTAATAGCTACTTAAAAGAAGGCTGGGATATCGATAGATTATCACTCGTTGATAAAGCGATTATCTATGTTGCTCTTTATGAACTTAAGTATACAAGTTTACCATATAAAGTCGTTATTGATGAAGCTTTAAATCTTTCTAAAAAGTATAGTGATGAAAAAATTAAAGATATGATTAATGCGGTACTTGATAGTTATTATAAGGATAATAATGGAAGATAAGTATATTAGCGTTGAAGAGTTAAACAATATCATAAAAAATAAATTAGATAGAGATTATGAACTGCAAAATATTTTCTTAAGAGGAGAAGTATCAAATCTAACAAAACATGGTAATGGGCATTACTACTTTACTTTGAAGGATGAAAAAGCGCGGATTGCAGCGGTTATGTTTAGAAGCTCTGTTAAGAATCTTGATTTTGATGTTGAAAGCGGGATGAAGGTTCTAGCAGTAGGACGGATTACGGCTTATACGCCAAGTGGCCAATATCAAATCATCGTTGAAGAAATGCATCCGGATGGTTTAGGTAAGCTTTATTTAGAATATGAAAAACTAAAGAAAAAACTAGCAGCTGAAGGGTTATTTGATCCAAAGCATAAGAAGCCGATACCAGCAATGCCAGAACTTGTTGGTATTATAACAGCACCTAAAAGTGCGGCAATTCGGGATATTCTTTCAACTTTTAAAAGAAGATGGCCTATTACTAAAACGATTCTTTTCCCGGCTTTAGTTCAAGGAGAAGGCTCTGAAGAAAGCTTAATTGAAAACTTTAAAAAAGCACAGGAATATCCGCTTGATTTAATTATTATTGGAAGAGGAGGGGGCTCTATTGAAGATTTATGGTCTTTTAATAGTGAAGCGCTAGCCCGGGAAATTTATAATTCTAAGATTCCAGTAATATCAGGGGTCGGGCATGAGATTGATACCACAATCTGCGATCTAGTTGCCGATAAAAGAGCGCCAACGCCAACAGGAGCGGCAGAAATGGCTGTTAAAGATCAAAAGAATTTCTTTAGTTACCTAAATGGTTATTATATCAGGTTAGGTCAAGCTATGATCCAAAGCATTAAACTCAAAAGAGAAAAACTTAATAATCTAAGTAATGCTTTTGTTCTTAAAAATCCTAAGAACATCTATGAAGGACATATTCAAAAACTAGATCATTTAGAAATGAAGATTAATAATCTATTTATAAATATTCTTAATGATAAAAAGAATCATTATGAACTATTAAAATCTAGTTATAAGCATGCTTTAACTACTTATATTAATAAAAAGAACCAAAAATTTGATTTAATTATCAATAAACTAGAAGCTTTATCTCCCCTTAATACGATGAAGCGGGGATACTCGATTATTTATAAAGATGACAAGATTATTAAATCTGTTAAAAGCCTAAAAAAAGATGATGTACTAGAATTAAAATTAAGTGATGGCGAAAAGAAAGCCAAAGTTTTATAGGAGGAATAATGAAAAAAACTTTTGAAGAACGTGTATTGGAACTTGAAGAAATAGTGAAAGCTTTAGAAAATGGTGATGCATCTCTTGATGAAGCTCTAAAAAACTTTACAAAAGCTACTAAAATTGCTAAAGAATGTGATGAAGAGCTTAAAAATGCTGAAGATAACGTCAATAAAATTCTTAATAAAGATGGTGAGCTAGAAGATTTTGAGGCTAAAGAAGATGAATAATAATGGCTTAAGAGGTCTAAATAATGTTGGAACTCATAGGAATGCTCCTATGCCTAGTCAAACAAGAGATTCTTTTAGACCTAAGTTTGATAAGCCTAATCCTTTTAAAGATAAACCTAATCCCTTTAATAAGCTTGCTAAAATAGAAGGAAGAGAAGCCAGGCAAACAATGAATAGTCAGGGGCAAAACATAATTCATAATAAAGAAAGAGGCATAACAGCTTTTTCGAATAATAGATTTGGAGGTAATGAATAATGGAAGAAGAAATAATTAAAAAGGAATTTGATTTAGAAGCTTTATCAACTGATATGATTGATTTTGATACTTTTTCATCACTTGACTTAAGAGTTGTTAAAGTCTTAAACTGCGAAGAAGTACCTAAGTCTAGTAAATTATTAAAATTTACTTTAGATGATGGCTTTGAAGGAAGAACGATTTTAAGTGGTATTAAGGATACCTATACCGCTGAAGAACTAGTAGGTAAAACACTACTTGCTATTTGTAATATCCTACCACGTAAAATGATGGGAGAAGAATCAGAAGGTATGCTTTTATCGGCTATATGCGAGAAAGATGGTAAAGAAGTATTACATCTAATTATGCTAGATGACAAGATTCCAGCTGGTTCTAAATTATATTAAAAGTTATACTATAAATTTAAATTTGTGTTATAATATCTAAAGAGGCGATGATTAGAACATAGTAACTAAATTAATTATTGGTAGAGAGCACCTCTTTGGTGAAATGGTGTAATAATATTTAGTGAATTCACTCTATAGCTGAATGGGTTACGCCGTATAGTAATAAGTTATAAATAAAGGTGGTACCGCGTTTTCAACGCCCTTGGTGACCACCTTTTTTGTGTTTAGGAGGAAAAATGATAGAAAGTATTAAAAAGGATATTGAGTCGGCTAAAAATAAAGATGAACTTTATAATATCAAAGTAAAATATCTAGGTAAAAAAGGTTTAATTACCGGAATGTATAAAGAGCTAAAGGAACTTGCAGCTAGTGCTAAAGCTATTAAGGGAGATGAAATTAATAAGTTAAAAACACTATTTAATGATTATTATGAAGCTAAAGAAAAGTTAATTAGTAATTATGCGATGGATCAAAAGTTAAAAGAAGAAGAAATTGATTTAACGCTTCCTTCTTATAATTTTAAAGTAGGAACCCTTCACCCTTTAACAAGAATTCGTGAAGAACTTGAAGATCTTTTTATTTCGATGGGCTTTGAAGTTGTTGACGGGCCAGAAGTTGAAGAAACTAAATATAACTTTGATTTATTAAATATCGATAAGATGCACCCGGCAAGAGACGAGAGTGATACCTTTTATATTAATGACTTTAGTTTAATGCGAACGCATACATCTCCAGTTCAAGCAAGAAGCATGATGGCAAACCTTGAAAAGAAACCTTTTAAGATAATTTGCCCTGGTAAAGTTTACCGAAGAGATGATGACGATGCTACGCACTCTCATCAATTTATGCAAATTGAAGGGCTAGTAGTTGGAGAAAATATCAGTTTATCAGATTTAAAAGGAACCCTTCTAAAGATTACCGAAAAGATGTTTGGTAAAAATCTTGAAATTCGTTTTCGACCATCGTTTTTCCCGTTTACTGAACCATCTTTTGAAGTTGACGTTGAATGCTTTAACTGTTTAGGTAAGGGCTGCCCAATATGTAAGAATTTAGGTTTTATTGAAATACTAGGATCTGGTATGGTGCATCCAAATGTGCTTGATGCTTGCGGTTTTGATAGCAAGAAATATACAGGTTTTGCTTTTGGGGCAGGGATTGAACGTATTGCCATGATTAAATACGGTATTAAAGATATTAGAAACTTTTATACTAGTAGAGAAGAATTCTTAAATAAATTTGACCGCGTCGAAGGAGGTAAATAATGCGTTTATCAAGAAAATTTTTAAATGATTATATTGATACATCAAGTATTAAAACAGAAGATCTAGCTACTAAACTGGTATCTTTAGGTCATGAATATGATGAAATAAAAAAAGTATGTAATGCTACGAACCTTGTCGTTGGTAAAGTTTTATCATGTGGGAAAATAGAAGGAAGTGATCACTTACATCTTTGTAAGGTTGATGTAAAAGATGAAATCCTTGATATCGTCTGCGGAGCACCAAACGTAAAAGAAAATATTTTTGTAATTGTTGCGCTTCCTGGAGCTAGTTTACCAGGCGGAACGATTAAGAAAACTACTATTATGGGAATTAGCTCTAGCGGGATGCTTTGCTCTTTAAAAGAACTTGGCGTTGATAAACATTACTTACCTGAAGAAGATGGCATTTACATAATTGATAGCGACGTTAAGGCAGGAGATGATGCTCTTAAAGCTTTAGATTTAGATGATGAAATAATTGATTTTGATGTTACACCTAACCGTGTTGACTTAAATAGCGTGATTGGTTTTGCAAGAGAAGCATCTATTTTTCTAGATGAAAATGTTAATGAACCGGTAAGCGTTTTTGCAGAATCTGGTGATATTAATGAAGAAATAAAGATGCATGTAGAAACTAGTAAAGCACCTTTATATTCGCTTCGTCTTGTTAAAAATGTTAAGGTATCTGATTCTCCTTTCTTTATGAAAAGCCGCCTTGTAGCTTCTGGTTTAAGACCTATTAATAATATCGTTGATATATCAAACTTTGTCATGCTGGAATACGGACAACCTCTACATTTCTTTGATTACGATAAGATTAAAGGCGATATTACCGTGAAAGAAGCCAATGGCGGAGAAAAGATTATTACTTTAGATGATCAAGAAAAAGTGCTAGAAGCTGGAGATATCGTTATTACAAGTAATGATGAAATCATTGCTCTAGCTGGTGTTATGGGCTGCAAGAATACGATGGTTACTGAAGAAACTCAAAACATATTAATTGAAGCGGCTATCTTTGATAAATATACGATTAGAAAAACCGCTAAAAGACTTAATTTATTAAGTGATGCAGCTAAATGCTTTATTAAAGGTTTAAATAGTATTGATACTTATAAAGCACTTGATAGAGCAGCAGATCTTCTTCATAAATACGCAGGCGGTGATGTTATTAAAGGTGTAGAAAAACATGATCTAACAAATAAAGATATTAAAAAGGTAAGTATTAGTAGGGATAAAATAAATAAAGTCTTATCTTTAAAGTTATCATCTCCTGAAATCCTTGATATTCTAGATAGACTTAATTTTAAAGCAATTGAAGATAACGACATATTTAAAATAGAAGTACCTTATTATAGACTTGATGTTGCTATTCCTGAAGATATTATTGAAGAAGTAGCAAGAGTGCATGGTATCAATAATATTCTGCCAACGCTTCCTAATATAAATAATACTAAGGGAGGTATTAAATCATCGCTTAAAAGATTTAGAGAACTTCGTAACCGCCTAATAAGTCTAGGCTTTAATGAAGTTATTAATTATACTTTAGTTAATAAGAAAGAACTTGATATTTTCTATCTAAATGATGCTTATAAAGTATTAAGCCCAATGACAGATGATCATGAATATACGAGAAACTCTTTATTACCATCTTTATACCGTAATATTGAAACAAATATGGCTTATAAAGATACCAATCTAGCGTTTATAGAAATGAGCGAAATCTATGAAAAGAAGGGAATGAAACATTTACTATCTGGTATTATGACTGGTAGCAGTAAGATATCAGAAGTAGATAATATTAATATTCAGCATAATTATTACTATCTAAAAGGTGTTATGACTAATCTCTTAGAATTTGCTGGTTTTAATAACCGTTATACTTTTGAAAGAGCTAGTATTAAAGGCTTTCATCCTTATCAAGCGGAATATATTAAAATTAATAATGATATTATTGGGGTAATGGGATCCCTTGACCCGCGTATTTTTAAAGAAAGAGCTTATGCTTTTGAACTAGATTTAGATAAGATATACTCAATAAATATTGGTTCTATTAAAGATAAAGGAACATCTATTTATCCAGCTATTTCTAAAGACTTAGCTTTCTTACTTCCAAAAGACGTATCTTATGAAGAAATTTATAATACGATTAAAAATGCCGCAGGAAGTGTTGCCGAATCTATTAATTTATTTGACCTTTATATAGGCGATAAGATTGATGGTGATTTAAAATCAATGGCGTTCAATATTAAATTTAGAGATAAAGAAAAGACCTTGACACTTGAAGATGTTAAGCAGATTATTGATAATATTATTGATAAGTGTGAAAAGAAAGGCTTTACCTTAAGAGATAAATAAAAATAGTCGTCAATATTTTGTAAAAATATATAATTAGGCTATACAAAAAGTCTTATTTCAAGTAATATTAATGATAGGAGGGAAAGATGAAGAAAAAGAATTTTATCTTAGTATTAGTACTACTATTATTATTTGGAGGTATTTTTGTTATACAAGATACATTTGCTAAGTATTACTCAAAAGCTAGCAAAGACCAAACATTACAAGTAGCTAAATGGGATTTTGATTCTGAAAACCTAAGCAAGAATTTAACTGTTAATCTTGAAGGAACAGTAGATCCAACAAGTGTAGTTAATAATAAAATTGCTCCAGGTACTAAAGGATCATTTACTATTAAACTTACTAATGCTAACACAGAAACTGCTGTTGACTTTAAACTTCTAGTAGGTAACATTACAGAAAAACCAGATAATCTAAAATTCTATTCAGATGCTGCACATTCAAAAGAATTAACTGCAACTGGTATTACTGGTACTCTAAAAGCTCAAGATGCTACTGGACTTGATGTTAAAGTTTACTGGGAATGGGCATATGAATCTGGAAGCGATGCTAAAGACACAGCTGCTGGTAAAAAAGCTCAAACTATGAAAGTACCTGTAACTATCGAAGGTACTCAAGCTAAGCCAAGCTCAACACCTGTAGTATCAAAAATAAACTAATATGAAAAAAATACTTAATATTATACTAAACATTTTATTAGTACTAATATTAATATTTTTAATCTTTTCTGTTCTTAATAAGCCATTACTAGGGTTTCGAGCCTTTATGGTTAAATCTAATTCCATGGAACCTGTTCTAAAGAAACATGATTTAATTATTATTAGAAAAGAAAAAGATTATAAGTTAAAGGATATTATTACCTATAAAAAGGAAGGTTCTTATATTACACACCGCTTAATTGATAAGTTAAATGATACTTATGTTACTAAAGGGGATGCTAATAATGAGATTGATAAAAGAATAAATAAAAAAGATGTAGTTGGGAAGTATATATTTAAAATATCTCTTATTAGATATATACTGATGGTTTTAACTAATCCTTTACTACTAGCTATTTTATTTATACCTTTAATGATTTTAGGAGTATATCTTAATAAGAGAAGAAAGGATAATTATGGTAGTCAGAAGAATTGAAATTAATGGTTACGTTCGCTTACTTTTAGCAATATTTATTGTTTTTACACTATTTAATGTTATATCTTCTTTTACAGAAGCTAAGTTTGCTGGTGATATGAATAAAAATAGTGGAGTAACAGTAGCTAAACCAGCTCTTACTGTTGTTAATAATGATAGTAAGAAAGAAATAGTACCACACGTGCCAACTGAGTTTATTATTACTGTATCAAACTTTGAAGGTAGTGTTACTAGTGAAGTAGCGATGGAGGCTGTTCTTAAAATAACGAAGGATAACTCACCACTTAAGTATTCATATAAAGTATATGATACAACAAATAATGCTGATGTATTAATTAATCCTAATACTTATAAAGCAAGGTTTGATGCCGGAGTAAAGAAAACATATACTTATAAATTAGTAGTGCTTCTTGAATCTGATGATGTAGCAATGGCAGGACTTGATAGTCTACTTAATTTTAAAGTAGAATCAACTCAAGTTAACCCAGGAGCATAAATATAAAATAAAAAGCCTTAAGCATAATGCTTAGGCTTTTTTTATTGGTCTTTTTTTATAAAAAGAATAAACTAGCTACTCCTGATACTATAATTACAAGGACTAAGAGAATAGCAAGTATTTTCATCATTAATTTCATATTCACCTCTTTATATATTATACCTAAAGATAAGTATTATTTAAAGATAAAGATAGTTATTTAAGGCAATTTATTATATAATTTATATAGTTTATATTATATTTATGTTATAATAAAAAACTTTAGGAGGCTTTATGAAGGTCATAATTGGTTTATCAGGCGGAGTTGATTCAGCTGTTGCGGCATATCTATTAAAACAAAAAGGCTATGATGTTGAAGGCCTTTTTATGCGTAACTGGGATTCTAGTTTAAATAATGATTTTTTAGGTAATCCAGATCTTTTAGGACACGATATCTGCCCGCAAGAAGAAGATTATAAGGATGCTTTAGAAGTAGCTAGAAAACTCGATATTAAGCTTCATAGAAGCGATTTTGTCGAAGAGTACTGGGAAAAGGTCTTTATGAAGTTCTTAGATGAAATTAAAAAGGGGAGAACGCCAAATCCTGATGTTTTATGTAATCGCTTTATTAAGTTTGATGCCTTTTTAAAAGAAGCTAAAAAGCTAGGAGCCGACAAAATTGCTACTGGTCACTATGCTAAGTATGAAAATGGCTATTTAAAGCTTTGTAAGGATACCAATAAGGATCAAACGTACTTTTTATCATATTTAGAGAAAGAACAGTTAAAAGACGTTATATTCCCTCTAGATAACCTTACTAAAAGTGAAGTAAGAGAGATTGCACGTAATATTGGTTTAAATGTTGCGTCTAAAAAAGATTCAACGGGTATTTGCTTTATCGGTGAAAGAGATTATGCTAAGTTCTTAAAAAACTATTTAAAGGATAATGAAGGCGATGTAATTGATATAACAAGTGAAAAGGTTATTGGAAGACATAATGGCCTTATGTATTATACAATAGGGCAAGGTAAAGGACTAAACCTTGATACCGCTGGCGTTAAATACTTTGTTTGCGGTAAAGATACTAAAAGAAATATTTTATATGTAACCCCATCAGATCACGCTGAATATCTAATGTCTGATGCCGCTTTTATCGAAAACCCTATTTTTAACTGTGATTTAAGACCGGAAGAGGTGTATGTTCGCTTTCGTCATAGAGCTCCTCTAGTTAAGGCTAAAGCTGTTTATTTAGACGGAGAAGTTTATATAACATATGATAAATTTAGAGCAGTTACACCAGGACAAGAAGCTGCTATCTACTATAATGATATCTGTATTGGGGGCGGAGCAGTCAAAAGTGTACATAAAAATAACTGTCAATTATGGTATATAGTTTGACTATAACTTTACATTTATACTAGACAAAATATTTATAAATTTAAAAGTCTTTTTCGAAAGGCTTTTTTGGTTGTTAAATAAGCTTTTTAAAGATAATTATAAAATAAATTATTTATCTTTTTATATTTTATATATTAATTTATTTTAATATTTTATATAAAAATATAATTTATTTTATTTATTATATTTAGAGATAACCTTTTAAATATAAGGAAATACTTAAATATATCTTTATAAAATTATTTGTAATTTTAGATAATTTTACTTTACACATGAAAAAATAATTTCTTTTTTCTTCTTTTTCCTTGTATTATAAGCCTTTTAAATTTTATAGAACAAATTTTCTAATAAATAGTGTTGACTTTAATTTTGGGGTGCTGTTAAATGGTAATTGTAGGGAGGCTATATGAAGATTGCAGGTTTCCAAAAGTTGACACTTGTCGATTATCCTGGCAAGGCCGCAGCACTAATCTTTTTAGCTGGATGTAATATGCGCTGTCCATTTTGCCATAATAAAGATCTCGTCATTAATCCATCTAAATGCACACTTATTGAAGAAGAGGAAGTACTTGATTATTTAAAGAAAAGAAAAAAGCTTTTAGATGGCGTTGTGATAAGCGGAGGAGAGCCCACTCTTCAAAAAGATTTAGAGGCCTTCTTAGTTAAAATAAAAGATCTAGGTTATTTAATTAAACTAGATACGAATGGGTCAAAACCCGATAAAATCCAAGAGTTTATCTATAAAGGACTAGTTGATTATATTGCGATGGACGTTAAAAATCGTTTTCTTAAATATCCGATTACAATAGGTAGAAGTGATTTTAATCTATCTAATATAGATAAAAGCATTGCGATATTAAAAAGAGGAGATGTTGATTATGAGTTTAGAACAACTATTATTAATGAACTACATAATGATGAAGATATGAAGGAACTGGCTAAAATGCTTAAAGGCGCAAAACGCTATTATCTCCAGAAGTTTGAAGACTTAGACACAGTTATAAAACAAGGTGCTTTTACTTCACCTAGTGAAGAAAAAATGGAGCATTTTCTAGATATAGTTAAAGAAGAAATACCAGAAGCAGAACTTAGAATGTATTTATAAAGGAGGAAAAGATGTATAAAGTACAAAAAAGAGATGGTAAGATTAAAAAATTTGACATTAATAAAATAAAGGGGGCAATAAAATTAGCGTTTGAAGCGGAAAAAGTCGATTATACTGATGATGTATTAGACTTATTAGCTCTTCAAGTAACAAGTGATTTTCAAGGTAAAATCAAAGATGGCATTATAAATATTGAAGATATTCAAGATAGCGTTGAACTTGTCTTAACGAAAGCTGGTTATATTAATGTAGCTAAAGCATATATGACATATCGCCGTTTTAAAGCTCAGCTTAGAGGAGAAAAGAACACGGCACTAGACTATAAAGATTTAGTTAATAGCTACTTAAATTTAGAAGACTGGAGGGTTAAAGAAAACTCTACAGTTACTTATTCACTTGGTGGTCTTATTCTAAATAATAGTGGTTCAATTACCGCTAATTACTGGCTATCAGAAGTATATGATGAAGAAATAGCAAATGCTCATCGTAATGCTGATATCCATATTCATGATTTATCTATGCTTTCAGGTTACTGCGCGGGATGGAGTTTAAAACAATTAATTATGGAAGGACTTGGAGGAGTGCCAGGACGTATTACATCAAGTCCAGCTAAACACTTAAGTACTTTAACTAACCAAATGGTAAACTTTTTAGGTATTATGCAAAATGAATGGGCCGGAGCGCAAGCTTTCTCATCATTTGATACATATCTAGCTCCTTTTGTTAAAGTTGATAATCTAAATTTCCATGACGTAAAACAAGCTATTCAATCATTTGTTTACGGGGTTAATACACCATCACGCTGGGGGACTCAAGCACCATTTTCTAATATTACTTTAGACTGGACGGTTCCAAGTGATATGGCTGAGCTTCCAGCACTAGTTGGCGGTAAAGAAATGGACTTTAAATATAAAGACTGTCAAAAAGAAATGGATATGGTTAATAAAGCTTTCCTTGAAATTATGATTGAAGGGGACGCTAATGGTAGAGGTTTCCAATATCCAATACCAACATATTCAATAACAAAAGACTTTGATTTTAGTGATAATGAAAATAATGAATTATTATTTGATATGACAGCTAAATACGGAACCCCATACTTTTCTAACTATATTAATAGTGATATGGAGCCAAGTGATGTTAGATCAATGTGCTGCCGCTTAAGACTAGATTTAAGAGAATTACGTAAGAAATCAGGTGGTTTCTTTGGATCAGGTGAATCAACTGGATCTGTTGGCGTTGTTACAATTAATATGCCGCGTCTTGCTTATACTTCTAAAACAAAGAAAGAATTCTATAAAAAATTAGATAAAATGATGGATATCGCAGCAAGAAGTATCAAGATGAAAAGAGATGTTATCACTAAGCTACTAGATGCTGGACTATATCCTTATACTAAGAGATACCTTGGTACATTTAATAATCATTTCTCTACGATTGGTCTTGTTGGAATGAACGAAGCTTGCTTAAATGCTGACTGGGTTAAAGAAGATTTAACGCATCTAAAAGCACAAGAATTTACAGAAGAAGTACTAAATCATATGAGAGAAAAATTATCAGACTACCAAGAAGAATATGGAGACCTTTATAACCTAGAAGCAACTCCAGCTGAATCAACTAGCTATCGCCTTGCTAAACACGACGTTGAAAGATTCCCTAATATTATTACAGCTGGTACTAAAGAAGGAGAAACACCTTATTATACAAACTCTTCTCACCTTCCAGTTGGATACACTGAAGATATCTTTGAAGCACTAGATATTCAAGATAAACTACAAACTTTATATACTTCAGGTACAGTTTTTCATGCTTTTCTTGGTGAAAGACTTCCATCTTGGAAAGAAGCAGCAATACTTGTACAAAAGATAGCAAATAACTATCATCTTCCATATTTCACATTATCTCCAACATATTCAGTATGCAAGAACCATGGATATATTACTGGCGAAGTTGCTAAATGCCCTAAATGTGGAGAAAAAACAGAACTATATTCTCGTATTACGGGATACTATAGGCCAGTTCAAAACTGGAATGAAGGAAAACTTCAAGAATTTGAAGATAGGGCTGAATATAATATAAGTACTAGTGTATGTAAAGCTGAACTAAAAAAAGAAGCAGTTAAAGAAGAAAAGACACCAGCTAAAAAGAATGCTAAAAGTAAATTAACTCTAATTACAACAAAAACTTGTCCTAAATGTAAGCAAGCTGAAAAGATCTTTAAAGAACATAATATTGCTTTTGATAAGGTTTTAGCAGAAGACGCTAAGGATTTAGTTGAAAAATATGCTATTAGTGAAGCTCCAACTTTAATTGCTGAAACTGGCTCTAAAACGGATGTCATCACTAATCTATCTAATATTATTAAATTTGCAGAAGCTAAATAAGGAAAGAGGGGAAGCCCTTTTTCTTTTGCTTTATAAGAGTATAATATAGATAAAGGAGAAATAATGAAAAAGAAATATATAATTATAGTAATCTTAACGTTGTTATTATTATTAACTATTTGGGGAGCTTCTACCTATATTAAAAGGGATAGTAAAACTGCTCATAAGAAATCAGAAGAAATTAATAAACCAAAGACTAAAGATAAAAAAGTATCTATTGATAATAAAACATATAATGTATCCTATATCGTTGATTATGCTGTAGATATCTCAAGTAAAGAGGTATTAAATAAATATAATTATATAGCTATTATTAAAGTAACTTCACTAGATGGAGCCTATAATAAGGATGATGACGGTAATAGGACTTTAGTTTTTACTAAAGGAAAAGCTAAGCTTATTTATAGTATTAAAGGGGATATTAATGATACTACACTTAATTTTAAGAGGTTAGGTGGTACAATGAAATGGGATGATTGGATAAAAAATGAAGTTGATCCAGACAAAATAATCGAAACAGCTAAAGCTAGTGGTCATACTGATTTAAGTAATTATATCGTTAATGACTATCCTATTGATGATATTAAACTAGAAGAGGGTAAGACCTACCTTGCCTTTATGGATAAAGATAAAAATAACGATTATTATATCAGAGCTCTACAATATGGTTTAAGAGAAGTTAAAGAAGCATCTAATATTAATAAAGATAATATTAAGAATCTGCTAGTTAAGGATTATGATAAGAATAGCTGGATTAATATTACAGATGTCGTTGAATTTAAATAATATATTATAATTATAATAAATATAGTATAAATGGAGGTACTAATATGCTTAAAAAAATAAGAAAAATTTTAATCTATGTAGTAATGCTTTTTATAGTTACAGGTTGTGCTCAAAAGTTTGATAACTTAAAAGGTAAGTGGATTGCTACTCCTAGTAATCAAAATGTCTATCTAAGAGATCAAGATGGAAATAAAATGGGTGGTAAAAAGGACTATATTCTAGAATGTGATGGTAAAGGAAAATATAGATTAATCTTAGAGAATAATCATACTAAAAAGGGAACTTATACGATTACAAGTGATAATAAGGTAACGTTTATGGATGAAAAAGGAATGTTATTAGCTTATTGTGATCTTAAAGATAGCACTCTTAACTGCATGGAAAAATCTACTTATGCCTTTAAATATATTAAAAAGAATAAGTAATAGGAATACTAAATTAAATAATACATTAGACGCATATATATGCGTCATTTTAATTAAATAAATTATATTTTTTATAAAGAAAATTTTGGTTTACAATTGACATTGTAAAGCTTTATGTTAAAATATATTCCAAGAGGAGTGACATATGAATACTATAGACAAAGCCTTAAAAGAATTAGGGGTATCCAAGGTAAGTTTATCTAAATACTTAGGAGTATCGAGACAAATGTTATATAACTATTTAGCTCTTGATACACTAGAAGAATGGCCTAAAGAAAAGCAAAATAAACTTATGAGCCTATTTAATATAAATGATCTTGATGAATTAAAAGATAAAGAAATGACAACTGAATATATCAATGAAGTAAAAGCAAAGATGGATGAATGTATTAAAGATAAATACAGTGATGAATCTTTAGCTAATCTTAAAAACTTTAATAAAAAAGAACAATATCTATTTATGGATATTATGAATTTAATTAAAACGCGTCTTGAAAATGACGTTAACGGGGAACAATTTAATACCTTTACTTATCTATATAATTTTATGAAGGCACTAGATTCTGTTCCAGAACTTAAATATATCCTAGCATACTTTTCTAAGACCTTAGGAGATACAGCTCCACTTGAATTTATCTATGATGAAGAAAATCAAAAAGAATTTGAATGTATCTTATTTACAGCACTTCCTTTATATGGAAATGGGGCAATGTCTCAATCTAAAATAAATGCCACTCATAGGAAGTTTGTCGACTCTATTGCTGCTAAGAAAGAAGAAGTTATTGCTAGAACTCAAGAACTTAATAATGCAACAGCAGAAGCTCTTAAGGAACTAGGCTATAGTACTATTACTGCTGATAATGGTAAAGAAGTTCTTGAAAAGATTGCTGAAATCCAGTCAAGAAAAATATAAAAGTAAAATAAAAGCTACTATTGAAGTAGCTTTTTTTATATATAAATTAAAGGTTTCAACTCCCGCGGATTAACTTCGCATAATGAATGTTATGTTGAATTGAGTAAGTTTCTCTTTAGATTTTTAAGTTACAACTGGAGCCTATTTATACCTAGAATTATACACTTAACCTAGCTAATAGTAGCAACTAGATAGCCGTATTAGGTAGATATAAAATCTAAAAAATATTTTTATGCATCGTGTAACGCGTTTATCCTTATTATATATTTAAATAAGGAATACGCGCGTATATATCCTTATAATATATATAAATAAGGATATATGCATGTATGTATAAGCCTTCTAATTTAATTTATCTAGTAAAGAAGACCCAATAGAGGGCATGTCTACTTCAAAGTTATCTGCAATAGTTGCAGCAATATCAGCTAGACTTTCAGAGATATCAAGCCTCTTATTCTCTTTAAAAATTCTTGAATATATTAGTAGGGGAACGTTTTCTCTTGTGTGATTCTTTCCCTCTTTCATTGGATCAGCTCCGTGATCTGCGGTAATAATTAATAAATCGTCTGGCTTTAACCTATTAAGTATCATTGGTACTTCTACATCTAATTCTTCAAGAGCTGAGCCATATGATGATACAGCTCTAGCGTGTCCATAGTTATCAAAGTCATCAAAGTTAACCATGCATAAGCCGTTAAAATCTTTTTCCATAATCGCTGTTAGCTTATTAACGGCAACACTATTCTTTTTACCAGCCTTGACAATCTTGGTTATCCCTTCCCCGTTTACTAAATCACTGATTTTACCGATAGAAATAACATCTAAATTCTTATCCTTAAGTTTAGTTAAAAGGTTAGGAAGAGGCGGGTCAATTGCAAGATCTACTCTATCTGAAGTGAACCTTAATTTTTCTTTACCAGTAAAGGGGCGAACAATTACCCTGCTTACCCTCCACATAGGGTTTAAATCAGTTAATTTCCTGATCTTTTGTGCAAGTAAAAGCTGATTTGGAAGAGGAATAACATCTTCATGAGCAGAAAGTTGCAGCGTTGAATCTTCGCCGGCATATATGATAACTGAACCATAAGTAGCGGCTGATTTTCCGTATTCTTCTAGCATAGCTTCAGGGCTAGCTGATTTATTACCGATAATTCTAAGGCCTGATAAAGCTTCAATATTTTGAATTAAATCAGCTGAAAATCCTTGATTATCAAATGATTTATAAGCTTCTTTAAGAGGAATACCTAAGATTTCATAGTGTCCAGAAAGAGAGTCCTTTCCAGCATTATTAGGTCTTGCTATTGTGTAATAAGCTTCACATTCTTTATCTTCATCATTTAGTGTTAACGTATTTAAAAGTCCTAATTTTTCAAAGTTAGGGATATATAGATCATAATGCTCTTTAATTGCTTTTAAGGTATTAGCTCCTTCATCATGATACATATTAGCATCTCTTGCTTCCCCTACTCCTAAAGAGTCTAAAACAAGTAAAAATATCCTTTTAAATTTCATAATTATCCTTTCTTACTTCTTGGATGCTTATCAATATAATCATCTAGAAGTTTTTCCTTTGATAGATGGGTATATATTTTGGTTGTTTTTATATTTTCATGTCCTAAAAGCACCTGGATACTTCTTAGGTCCGCTCCCCCTTCTAAAAGATGCGTTGCAAAAGAGTGCCTTAAAGTATGCGGTGAAATATCCTTATGAATATTCTTTTTGATTAAGAGATTCTTAATAAATTTAAAGAAGGTAGTTCTATCCATATTTGATCCACGTCTTGTTATAAAAAGATAATCTGATTCTTTATTACCGAGAATATCTTTCCTTACCTTTAGATACTCATTTATGTAGTTTAAAGTAACATCAGGAAGGGGCACTACTCTTTCTTTAGAGCCTTTACCAAACGTGCGAACTACGGCATTAGTATAATCAATATCTCCAAGCTTAATATTTAGAAGTTCACTAATCCTAAAGCCACTAGCGTATAATAACTCAAGCATCGCTTTATTTCTGATATCTTCATTATTATTAATTTCAATATTTAATAGATTATTAACTTCATCATAACTTAAGATATCTGGTAAATGTTTGGCCATTTTAGGCTGCTCAATATTACTAGAAACATCTTCATCTAGAATCTTTAATTTCAGTAAATACTTATGCAAGGACTTAATGCTTAGTAAAAGATGCGCTAAAGAAGCCGTATTTAAGTCTTTTTCATTAATAAGCATTAATTCTATGGTTTTAGGTTTAACTTCTTTAAATGAGCTTATATGAGCCTTCTTTAGATAGTTTATATATTTTTTTAAATCATTTTGATAAGAAATAATCGTATTATCACTTAATCTCTTTTCATATTTAATAAAATTAATATATTCCTCATATTCTTTATCTAACATAAACCACCTAACTAATTATATCATATTTTTTATGATATAATAAAGAAGAGGTTTATATGAACAGATTAGCTAGTAGTTTAAGGCCTTCTAAATTAGATGAAATATATGGCCAAGATAAATTAATAAAGATGCTTAATAATATGCTAGATAAAGACTTTTTACCTTCGATGATCCTTTATGGGCCATCAGGAAGCGGGAAAACAACGATTGCTAGGTGCCTTGGTGAATATATTGGTAAAGCCTTTTATTTAAATGCTGCCGTTAATAAGATTAAAGACTTTGATGAAGCAATTAAAGCTTCTAAGTTATATAAAAAATCGTTATTTATTGTGGATGAAATCCATAGATTAAATAGAGATAAACAAGATATCTTACTTCCCCATATTGAAGAAGGCGATATTACACTTGTTGGTCTTACAACGAATAACCCGGTATATGCGATTAATCCGGCTTTAAGGTCTAGATGCTCGCTTTTTGAAGTAAATAGATTAACAGATGAAGATATTATTAAGGCTTTAAATAATAAGAAAATTAAAGAAGAATTACCTGGTTTAAAATTAAGTAAAGATGCATCGAGTTACATTGCTAAGGTATCAAGTGGTGATTTAAGGTATGCTTATAATTTACTAGAAAACGCTTATTTTGCAGGTAATAAAGAAGTAACAAGAGAAACATTAAAAGCTATTGGAGCACTAGATATTGTAAGCGGAGACTCAAAGGGAGATGAGCACTATAACCTTTTAAGTGCTTTTCAAAAATCAATTAGAGGCTCTCACGTTGATGCTTCTCTTCACTATCTTGCCCGCCTGCTTTTAATCAATGATTTAGAATCGATTGCTAGGCGCCTTACCGTTATTGCTTTTGAAGATATATCTCTTGCTAATATTAGTGCTTTAAACTTAACTTTAGAAGGTGTTGAAGCAGCGCTTAAGGTTGGAATGCCTGAAGCTAGAATTATCTTTGCTAATATCGTTATCTATTTATGTTTAAGTCCAAAATCTAACCGGGCCTACCTTGCTATTGATAAAGCTATAAGTGATGTTAAAAGAATGCCTAGCTTAAAGGTCCCTGATAATATTTCAACGAAAGAACTTAATTACTTATATCCGCATAATTATAAAGGAAGTGTCGTAAAGCAGCCTTATTTACCAGAAGAACTAAAAAAAGTGAGGTACTATGAACCAGGTGATACTAACTATGAAAAACAACTGAAAATAATCAAAGAAAAACTAGATCAATTATTATGATCTAGTCTTTTTTTACTTAAAATAGTTATAGAAGTTATCAATTTCGCTAGAATGTAGTTCATCACTTAAGTCTTTAATGACTTTTTTCGATGTTCTTGATAATCTCTTTGGCATTTTAACCTTTAAAATAACGTAGAAATCACCACATCTTCCACTTACATCTGATTTGATACCTTTACCTTTAAGGCGAAGCTTATCACCAGTTTCAGAGCCTTCTGGGATAGTAAGTTTAACCGTTTGTTTTAGAAGCGGCACATCTACTTTAGCTCCAAGTAAAGCATCATCTAGGCTAATTGGAAGTTCTAGATAAATATCTTCTTCTTCCCTCACAAAGTATTTATGAGATTTAACATTAAATTCAAGATATAAATCACCGTTTGGTCCGCCGTTTAAACCAGCATCACCTTTACCAGTTAAGCGAAGTCTTTCACCGGTATTAACGCCTGATGGAATAGTAACTTCAAGTGTTTTAGTCTTCTTAACTTTACCAGAGCCTGAGCACTTAGAGCATGTTTCTTTAAAGGTATAGCCTTTACCGCTACATGTAGGGCAGACTCTTTGACTGACAAAGCTACCAAATAAGCTTCGTTGCTCGCTTGCAACGTATCCGCTGCCATGGCATGTAGCGCAAGTTTCTTTACCACTTCCGCCTTTCCCATCACATTTATCACAGTCGTCATAGACTTCAAGTTTAAGATCCTTTTCACAGCCAAAGGCAGCTTCTTCAAAGCTTAAATCGATATGTAAGAGTTTATCGCTTCCTTTAGTAGCATGGCTTCCCCCACTTCTACCAAAAGGTGAAAAGCCTCCAAAACCACCGCCGAAAGAAGACCCAAAGATATCTGAGAAAATATCTGAAAAGTCAAAGTCACTAAAGCCGCTAAAACCAGCTCCAGATCCGCCATCAAAAGCGGCTGATCCATAAGTATCATATTGCTTTCGCTTTTCAGCATCAGAAAGTACGGCATACGCTTCTTGAGCTTCTTTAAACTTAGCTTCGGCGTCTTTTTCTTTAGATACATCTGGGTGATATTTTTTAGCAAGCTTTCTAAAGGCAGATTTTATTTCTTTATCGCTAGCATCTTTACTAACTCCCAGTATGTCGTAATAGTCTTTCTTCATTTTTACTCCTATAAAAGAGATTCATTTAGAATCTCTTAATTTTATTTTTCTTCGTAATCAGCTTCTTTAACGTCTTCTTTTTTATCGTCTTTACTTTCGCTAGCTTCAGCTGATGCTTTATTTGCTTCGGCGTAAATCATTTCACCAAGTTTCATAACTCTTTCTTTTAATTCTTCTTTATACTTAGTGATGTCTTCGTCATCTTCTTTTTCAATAGCATCTTTTAAGTCTTTAATTAAGTCTTCGATTTCTTCTTTATCTTTATCCTTAACTTTATCACCAAGTTCTTTTAAAGATTTTTCAGTTTGGAAGATTAAGCTTTCAGCTTCGTTTTTATTTTCAATTTTCTTCTTTAATTTTTCATCAGCTTCTTTATGTTCTTCAGCATCTTTTTGCATCTTAGCAATTTCATCATCTGTAAGGTTAGTTGAAGCTGTGATTGTAATAGCTTGTTCTTTATTAGTTCCAAGATCTTTAGCCTTAACATTAACGATACCGTTAGCATCAATATCAAAAGTTACTTCAATTTGTGGAATACCACGAGGTGCAGCAGGAATTCCTGTTAACTGGAAGTTACCAAGGGTTTTATTGTCACTTGCCATTGATCTTTCACCTTGTAATATATGAATATCTACAGCTGGTTGGTTATCTGCTGCTGTTGAGAATACTTGTTTCTTACTAGTTGGTATAGTTGTATTCTTTGGAATAAGAACCGTCATAACGCCACCTAAAGTTTCAAGTCCTAGAGAAAGTGGTGTAACGTCTAGTAAAACGATATCATCAACTTCACCAGTTAGAACTCCACCTTGAATAGCAGCCCCCATAGCAACAACTTCATCTGGGTTAACTTCCTTAGATGGTTCTTTACCAATATAATCTTTAACTAAGTTTTGCACAAGTGGAATTCTTGTAGATCCACCAACTAAAAGGATCTTATCAACGTCTTTTTTATCAAGTTTAGCTTCTTTTAAAACGTCTTTTATTTGATCTTTAGTAGAGTTAACTTTGTCTTCAATTAAGCTTTCAAACTTAGCTCTTGTAATTTCCATTTCAAGGTGTAATGGTCCATCTTCTCCTTGAGAAATAAATGGAGCTGATACTGTTGTTTGTTTTTGACCAGAAAGTTCCTTTTTAGCCTTTTCAGCTACTTCTTTAAGTCTTTGCATAGCCATTTTATCTTTAGAAAGGTCTACTTTATGTTCTTTTTTGAATTCATCAACGATATAATCCATTAAAGCGATGTCAAAGTCATCCCCACCAAGCTTATTATTACCAGCTGTTGCTAGTACTTCAAAAACACCATCACCAAGTTCTAGTAAAGATACGTCAAATGTACCACCACCAAGGTCATATACTAAAACAGTATGTGAGTCATGTTGTTTATCAAGACCGTAAGCAAGTGCCGCTGCCGTTGGTTCATTAATAATTCTTTCAACTTCTAGACCTGCAATTTTACCAGCGTTTTTAGTTGCTTGTCTTTGTGAGTCATTAAAGTATGCTGGAACCGTAATAACAGCTTTTGTTACTTTTTCACCTAAATAATCTTCAGCATAATCCTTTAGATAACCTAAAATCATCGCTGAAATTTCTTCTGGTGTATATTTTTTACCTTCAAGTTCAATCTTTTTATTTGTACCCATTAATCTTTTAACAGATGATGCTGTATTAAGGTTAGTTAAAGCTTGACGTTTAGCAGCATCTCCGACTAATTTTTCACTCTTTTTAAAAGCTACAACAGAAGGAGTAGTACGGTTACCATCTGGGTTAGTGATAACTTTTGCTTCTCCCCCTTCTAGTACAGCTACTGCACTATTTGTTGTACCTAAGTCTATTCCTATAATTTTACTCATAATTAATTTTCTCCTTTATTATTTACTTGTACTTTTGCCGCTCTTAATAAACGATCTTTATACATGTAACCGTCGGCAAAAACATTAGTTACCATGTGATCTTCTAAGTTTTCATTATGATCTAAAGCAATCGCTTCAGCTACATTTTCATCATATGTTTTATTTAAGACATCGATTTTAGTAACGCTTTCTTTAGTTAAAACATCTAAAAAGCTATTATAGATAAGCTCAAATCCTTTAATAAAGTTTTGATAAGCTTCTTCTTTAGGAGCACTATCTATAGCTCTTTTTAAGTTATCAATTGGCGTTAGTATTTCAAGAAGTAAGTCTTTTGAAGCATATTTAAGCATGCCTGCTACTTCTTCATCTTTTCTTTTACGGTAGTTGATAAGCTCAGCTTTAGATTTAGCAAGTTTATTTAGATAATCTTCTTTTTCTTTTTCTAGATTTTCTATTTTATTTTTTAGTATTAATATTTCTTCGGGCTCAAAGCTAGATAAATCATCAACGATTTTTTTATCTTCATGAGCAGTCTTATGATTTATATTTTTACTCATTTTTATCTCCTGATTCTATATTTTGTTTGATAAAGTCAAGAAGTGGTAAAACTTTATCATAAGCCATTCTTTTAGGGCCGATAATTGCGATACTTCCTTTTTCTTTATCTGTATTATAACTTGTTCTAATAACAGCTAGATTATCATCAAGCTCTGTTTCTTTACCGATATAAATATTAATATCATCATTATCTTCTTTTATATTGTAATCTAAATCATCCAGTTTAGATAAAATATTATCGATTTTTTCCGCATTGCTTTTATATTCAGGCATTTTTAGAAAGTTTCTTTCTCCTGATACATAGCGGTCTTGTCTTTCTCTAATTTCATCAAAGACATTATAGATAACATTATAAAGCGTTTCTTGTTGCTTACTAATCGCACCGATTACAGGCTTAACGTCAAATTCAAGTTTTGATAAAACTTTATTAAGTTCTGTCCCAACAATTAAATCGCTTATAAGTTTAATTGTTTTCTTTATTTCTATTGCATCTAATCCTTGAATTGAGACATTTTTATGTTCAACAAAACCTTTATCTGTCACTATTATCATAACTATCTCATCCTTATTTAAAGGAACCGAGCTAATTTCTTTAACCCGAGCATCAAGCGAAGCTTCCCCAAGCTTTAAAGCCGCGTATTCTGTGATACCTGCAACGAGCTCTAAACTTAACTTGATACAGTCAGATAGCTGAAGACTTTGATTAGAAAAGATTTGCTGGAGTTTAAGCATGTCTGATCCACTGATCTTATCAGCTTCCATTAAATGATTAACATAGTAATGATAGCCTTTATCACTTGGAAGACGGCCTGATGATGTATGAGTTTTTTCAAGCATACCAGCTTCTTCTAGATAAGCCATCTCATTACGAACCGTTGCTGATGAACAGTTTAAATCCTGACATATGGTTTTTGATCCAACCGGAGTTGCTGTTTTTATATATTCTTCAGTAATAAGTTTTAATATTTTATTCTGTCTATCACTCAGCATTTAACCTCCTTTAGCACCTCAATTTATCAGTGCTAATAAGAGTATAAACCAATAATTAGCACTTGTCAAGTAAAAGTGCTAATAAAAAAAGAGTTTCTTAAAAACTCTTATACTGTCATTAATTCTTTCTCTTTAGCCTTAATGATTTCTTCTACTTTTTGATTATATTTATCGACTTCTTCTTGAATAATATCTTCCGCTCTTTTTTGTTCATCTTCAGAAAAGCTTTCATCATTTTTAATATCTTTTAGCACAGCTGCTCTTTCATTACGGATATTAATTTTTGCATCTTCTCCCATTGCTTTAGCTTCTTTTGATAGTTCTTTTCTTCTATCTTCAGTAAGTGGCGGGATATTAATTCTAATGTTTTCACCATCATTTATCGGATTAAAGCCTAGATTTGCTTCATTAATACCTTTTTCAATATTCTTTAATGTATTACGGTCAAAAGGTTTAATAACTAAGCTTCTTCCTTCTTGTACTGATACAGTAGCTAGTTGATTTAATGGTGTCATTGAGCCATAGTATTCAACAAGTACCCCATCTAGAATCATTGGGTTAGCTCTTCCTGTTTGGACTTTACTAAGTCTTCTATTTAGGCTATCAATAGCTTCTTCAAAACCCGTGATAGCAGCATTTTTATATTCGTTCATATTACCTCACAATCTCATTATAACAAAATTTAGTTCTTTTTTATAGTCTCATCTTGAATCTTTTCGATATAAAGCTTTTCCATTTTTAATTTTTCACTGTCTAAATCATTCCCAATAATAACAGGATCTAATACTTCAAAATAAAGTTTTTTAGAAAATAGTTTGGGTCTATGATGCATAATAATAGGTACTACCGGTACTTTGGTTTCACTAGCCATCTTAAAGGCTCCATATTTAAAAGATAAAATAGCCGTTTCATCGGTTTTCTTTCTATGACCTTCAGGGAAAATACCCACTACTTCACCTTTATTTAGATATTCAATACCGTATTTAGTTGTCCCACTATGTTTAACGGACCTATCAACGTATATAAGTTCCACCCGGTTAAAGAAAAATCTCAGAACTGGCCACTTAGATAAGTTCTTTTTTGCAAAGAAATGAATGGGTCTTTTCGTCACATCAATTAGATAAAGAGGATCTAATAAACCTTTATGGTTCATTATAATCATAAAAGGCCCTTCTCGATCTAATTTTTCTTGACCGGTTATTTTATATGGAAAAAGAAATCTCGTGATAATTTTAACCACATGTTTAACAAACTTATAGGTCCTATTCATCGATTTTCTTTATCCATTTCCATTATTGTATCGACAAATTTTTTATTATTATAAATGTTAATCTTTTTAGGAAGCATCTTAATTTTATATACCGTACTAAGCATATGTTCACCATCAACTTGAGCATTAAGTGGATATTCACTCTTAATGACAATTTTTTTAGAGCGGTATACAGAAACATTTGGATGACTTAAGTGTTTACCTTTAACAAATTTAGGTAAGATTTTTAAAATACTAAAGCGTCCTAAGTTTTCAGCTAAAATTATATCTAGATAATCATCTTCTAAATCAGAATTTGGAGATACTTTAAATCCACCTCCATAATATTTACCATTACATATAGCTAGTATGGTTGTATTAGCATAACGTTTTTGACCATCAACTTCAATTTCAAGTTCTCTATTTTTAAAATTAAGAAAAGTTTTAAGAAGTGCAACATTATATATTTGACTTCTTGGTATTTTCTTATTATTTTTTAACGCAAAAGCATTATCATTAATATCAGCATCAATTCCAACTGACATAACATTAATAACAAATCTTCCATTACACTCAAAAGCACTTGATTCAAAATAACCGTCTTCTTTTTCCTTTAAAGAGCGGTAAAAATCATTACCAGTTCCGGCTGGAAAAACGCTTAAGTAATGTTTAGTACCATAGATACCTTGAACAATTTCCGATAAGGTTCCATCTCCGCCAACCGAATAGATAATTGACCGCTCTTTTATCGATTTAACAATAGCTGTCGCATCTTTTGGTCCCTTGGTATATCTAATTTCATAATCAATATGATTATTTTGACAGTACTTTTCAAAATATTTAGCATATTCTGTACCTTTTTTTGCGCCACTTGTGGGATTTATTATAAAAATATGTTTCATTATTCCTCCTCTAATTCCCTATAATTAATCTTACCCATATGCGTTTGTGGTAAAGACCTTCTAAAATGATAATCTTTAGGAAGTGCATATTTAGCTAGATTTTTTTCAGCTAATGCTCTTAATTCTTTCTTAATTTTAGAGCTTTCTTTATATCCTTCTTTTAAAACAATATAAGCATGGACAACTTCCCCCTTATATTTATGTTTTTTACCAACAACTACTACTGAAGATACAGCTTCATGCTGAGCTAAAACACTTTCTATATAAGATGGATATACATTATAGCCACTAGTAATAATCATGCGTTTTAATCTTTGAACATAAACTAGATAATTATCACTATCAAAATAAGCCATATCTCCTGTGTGTAAATAAATGCGTCCATTTCTATCTTTTTCAAGAGCATCATTAGTTTCTTTTGGATTATTTAGGTAACCCATCATAACAGTTGGACCGCTTATACATATTTCCCCCGTTTCAAGAGGAGCCACTTCTTCTAAAGTACCAGGAACACATATTTTAAAATCATTACCATATAAGGGAATACCTAAAGTTCCAAGCTTATGCGGAACTGAGATATTGGTAATTGTGGCAGCTGTTGCTTCTGTTAAACCGTAACCAGCGCATATTGGCCTTGAGCCATGACCAATAAAAAACTCATTTAACGCTGTTTCCATTTCAGGGCTTATAGTATCACCGCCAGCAATCGATAATTTAAGAAAAGATAAATCTTTGTTTCGTAGATATTTACTTTTAGCTATAAAATCAAAAAGTGATGGTACACCAAGGACTAAAGATGGTTTAGCTTTATAAAAAGTTTTAGCAAATTTCTTTGGATCAAATTGGGGCATCAACATTATTTCAAAGCCTAAAGTGAGAGGCGCATGAATAGAAGCCATTAAACCAAAACCATGGAAGATAGGAAGAATAGCAAGGCATTTACCATAAACAGTTGCATCTTCAAAAGGCGTATATTTAAAGATATAAGCGAACTGATTTGTCATCCCACTTAAATTACTATTACTTAAAACAATACCTTTAGGTTTACCAGTTGTTCCCCCAGAATGTAATATAATAGCCGCATCATCTAACTTCGATTCCACTTTATCAATATCTAAAATACCAGCACCTTGTTTTAAAAAGTTATCAAAACTGATAAATAAATCATTATATTTAGGTTTACTTGTTTTATAACCTTTAGTTACAAAATAACCAGCTTTATAATACCATTTCATTGATTTGCTAGCACTTACTAACACAACCTTATTAATACTAGTTTCATCAATTATATTAAGTAATTTATTATAGATAAGATCAATAGCTAGTAAAAATTTAGAGTTAGTATTAATAAGTGAATCTTTAAATTCTTCTTCTCCTGATAAAGGATGCATTAAAGAAACAATAATTCCGAGTTTACTAGCCGCATAAATCGTCGCTAGAGCTTCTGGCGTATTAGGCATAATAATAGAGATTACATCACCCTTTTGTAGACCTAAAGATTTTAAAGACGCCGCTACTTCATCAATCTTATCTAAAAATTCAGAATAATTATAAACGGAATCATAATAACTAATTGCTCTATTTAAAGGAGTTCTTAAAGCGGTACTAAGAAGCATCTCATAAATTGTACCTTTGTATAACTCAAAGTTTTCTTTTTCCCCTTTAGTATAATATTTATCCCATTTGGTTTTTTCTTTAAAAATATTTAATATGCTCATAAATCACCTATATTCCAATTTTACCATATTTACTTAAACAAAACACTTTTCTTTATATAAAAAAACAGATATAACATCTGTTTACTCTATAATGGCGTCCTTGGTAGGAATCGAACCTACATTTGATCCTTAGGAGGGACCTACACTATCCATTATGTTACAAGGACAAAATGAACTATTTTACTAGTTCATATGTATCTTTAGCTATCATAAGTTCTTCATCAGTTGGAATAATATAAGCTCTATATTTAGAATTATCACTTGTAATAAGAGCATCTTTTCCTCTAACGTCATTACGGTCTTCATCTACTTCAAAGCCAAGGCATGAGATTCTCTTTAAAACATCTGCTCTAAATTCTTTTGAGTTTTCACCAACACCAGCTGTAAATACAAGAGCATCTACCTTACCTTCAAGAAGCACATAGTAGCTTGCTATATAACTTGCTACACGTTCATTGTACATTTTTTGTGTAAGAATAGCTCTTTCATTACCATTTTCAGCAGCTTCTTCAATATCTCTAGAGTCACTTGAAATACCTGATACTCCAAGCATACCTGATTTTTTATTAGCAATATTATCAAATTCGTGAATAGAAATATTTTCTCTATCCATAATATATGGAATAACTGAGTAATCAATATCGCCGCATCTACTACCCATCATAAGTCCAGCGTTTGGCGTAAATCCCATACTTGTATCGACTAAAACACCTTCTTTAACGGCAGAAATTGATGCCCCGTTTCCAATATGGCAAATAATTAAATTAGCTTTTTTATCTAATTTTTCATTCATGTATTCACTAATATATTTATGACTTGTTCCATGGAAACCATATTTTCTTACCTTATATTTTTCATAATATTCATAAGGAAGTGGATATAGATATTTATCTTTTTCCATTGTTTGATGAAAAGCGGTATCAAAAACAACCACGTCTTTAATAGATGGTATTCTTTCTCTAATTGCTTTAATACCCATCGCATGAGCTTTATTATGTAAAGGTGCAAGAGGCGCTAAATCAATAATATTTTGAAGAACAGTATCATCAATTAAGACCGATTTATTATAAAATTCCCCGCCATGGACAATACGGTGACCACAAGCTTTTATTTCATCAAGTGACTTAATAACATTTAAACTAATTAAATCTTCACAAAGAGCTTTAACTGCATCACTATGCGTTTTAAGTTCAGCATCTTTCTTGATTTTTTCGCCATTTAATTTAATCGTATAAAAACTATTATCTAGTCCAATACGTTCAAAAGTTCCGCTAACAATTTCTTTTTCTTCTGGCATTTCATACATTTTAAATTTTAATGATGAAGAACCAGCATTTACTACTAATACTTTCATATTCATTCCTTTCACAAAGTTATTATAACATAGATTAGTTTTATTTCTATAAAATATTTAGCTTTTAAAGCCCCCTAGAGAGATAACAAAAGATAATAAACAAGGTAAAAACAGGTCTCCATCTATAAAAATATTGATCGATGACTTCTCTTTTTGATACAGTCTTATCAATCATACATACAAGGCGGCTTTCTTTATATTTAGGTCTTCTTCCCCCAATCGGATACATATGACTTACAATAATATCCTTTTCTAATTTATTAACGCTAAAATATTTTAAAGCATTCTCATAAGCTGATCTAGGATGCGTTTTTAAGCATTTTTTACGGTCTTTTATTTTCATTTTATGTGTATCTTCAAAAAAGAAATCGTGAAGAAGAGCTCCTCTTGCAACTGACCTAACATCTAAGCCTTTATCTAAAGCTTTTAAATAAGCGTAATAACTAACTAATAAGGAATGCGTAAAACGATCATGGTTATGATGATCTATTCCTTTAAGTTTTAAAAACTCTTTATGCTTTAAAATATCTTTAACGATATTAATATATTCACTGTCTTTATAAATATTATCAATCATACCTAATTAGCTTATCTAATCTTTAAGTAAAAAGCAAGATATATAATAACTTTTGACAGCTTAGAATCTATGAAGAACATCCGTTAAATTTAAGCTTTTTTGGATAAAGCTTAAACTTAACACATCCATCTTCATCCGTCCGGTAAATTTTAGATTTTCTTAAATTATAAAGAGCCCATTTACCTGGATGACCATACTTATTATTATAACCAACGCTTATAATACTTCTTTTAGGTTTAAGCTCATCGATAAACTTTTTAGATGAGCTCGTATTACTACCATGATGCCCTACTTTTAAGATATCAATGTTCTGAAGATGATAATTGTTAATGATTTCCTCTTCCACTTTACTAGAAGCATCACCCATAAATAAAAACTGATAATTAAGATAATTAAAATATAATATAAGTGAATTATCATTTTCATTATCATATATTTGATTATTTAAAAAGAAAAGTTCGGTATCTTTAACTTTAATTTTATTAACGTTTTGCTGATAAGGTATTTTATTATCAGTTAGATACTTAACTAATCTTTCTTCATTATGATTAAAGGCATCATTATTAAAAATAACTTCCTTTACTTTAATATTTTTGGCTAAATCAATTACACCACCAATATGGTCAAAGTCTCCGTGACTTATAATAATAAAGTCAATTTCTTTGATGCCTTCTTTTTTTAAATAAGAGGCAATTTTTTCACCATGAGAATACTTTTTATACGTTTTATCGATTTTAGGAGGGCTAACTCCTGCTACATCAACGATAATATTAACGTTCCTAAGGCTTATTAAAGCAGCATCTCCATTACCTACATCAAAAAAGGTAATAAAAGGAGCTCTAAAATATTTATTAAGATAAATAATTAAAAAGATGAAGATAAAAAGATAATAAAAGCCCTTCTTTTTCTTACCTAGAAATAAAAAGAGATAAAGTAGATAAATAAAAATTAAATGAGGCTTTCTAATAATAAAAGAGCCTCCCATCTTCTGACACCAAGATGCAACAAACTCAAAAATATTAATTAAAAAATTAAATGGCAGAAAGCCAAAAATAAATTTTAATAGTGCTAGAGGAAAGAAAAGATAAGACATAAAGCTAACAAAAAATAAATTAAAGATAATGGTTAAAATATTGACGCTACTATTTAAATAAATCGTTAAAGGAAGAGATGCTAAAAAAGCAACTAAAGAAGTTTTAATTAATACTTTTAAGAAGCTACCTTCTAAATAATCACTGTAGTATATTAAGAAAAAAGAAATTAACGATGAATATAAAAAACCTATATTATATATAAGAAAAGGATTAATTAAAATTAAAAGGGATAAAGAGAGTATAAAGATATTCATAATACTTATATTAAAATAAAAGATTTTATTTATAGCCCTTAAAATATAAAATGAAGCACTTCTAATTAGAGAGGAGGCAAAAGAACTTAAAAAGGCGAAAAAAACTAAAAAGATAATGATAATTAAATAACGATAATCTTCATTTTTGAGAGGCTTTAAGCTAAACATTAAAAGAGCAGTTAAAACCGTAATATGCGTTCCACTAATTGCTAGTAAGTGAGAAACACCTATCTCTTGATAAACTTTCTTTTGCTCTTTATCTACCTCATTATGCCCAATAACTAAAGCTTTTAAATAGTTCTTTTTATCTAACTTTTCACATCTATTAATAAAAAATTCTTTTATTTGATAAATAACAAGTCTTCTTGGAACAATTTTGATATCTTCAGCTGTTATTACTTTATTAATATTATTTTTCTTTAAATACGTAAAATATGCTCCATTTTTACTAGTTTTCTTTAAGCTTTTACCAAATCCTCTGATAAGATAACCTATTTTAAGATTAGTTTTAAAATATTCTAGTTCATCTTTATCTTTAACATAATACTTAACTACCCCTTTCTTTAAGCGAATTGTTATTTTATCATCTTCATATTTAATACTTTTAACAGTACCTTTAAAAGTACTTTGGTAAGTAAATTTATTTAAATTAACTCTTATTAAGGCAAGAGAAAGACTAATGATAAATATAATAATATAGACTTTATTAGATAGTAATATTTTCCTTAATTTTATCAAAGAAGGCATCTCCAATACCTGATACTTTCTTCAGGTCTTCTTTATTTGTAAATTTATTTTTACTGCGGTAGTCAATAATCTTTTGAGCCATCGCTTCCCCCACACCTTTTAATGTCATTAATTCTTCTTTACTAGCGGTATTAATATTAACTACTTTATTTGTTTTACTTATATCCTTATCTAATATACAGGCATCATTCTTAATTCTTTCTTTACATAAATCATTTATTAAACGGTCCCTAGCTTTTTGCTCCTCTTTTCTTAAAACATTAACATTATAAATAACTACGACCTCTTCATCTTTTAAAATCTTAGATAAATTAATATACGAAGTATCTGCCCCTCTTTTAAGGCCTCCGGCTATTTTAATTAATTCATTAACTCTCGTTCCTTTACTTAATTTATAAACGCCAGGATTTATAATTTCTCCTTTAATATCGACATAGATATCATCATCTAACTTTGTTTCTTTTTTAGCCTCTTTTTTTACTAGATTATTATCTTTTTTTATACCATTATTTTTAACCAATTTTTTCTCAATACTAATGGATTCTTTACTAATCTTCTTATAATAGCCATATACTAAATAAGAAGAAACACCAATAATAATTAAAATAATAAAGATTAAGATTTTACTCTTATTAAAATATAAATATTCTTTTAAACTCATCTTCCACCTCAAACTATTATTACCAATAAGTTTTTAATTGTACTAAAAAAAGCATATTTCTATGCTTTTATCTTTTTCTTGGTGGTAGTTTTTTTATTTTAGTATCAATAGTTACCCGGTGGATTAAGCCAAGTAAAGCAACAATGCTAAGGATAAAGCTTCCTCCGTAGCTCATAAATGGAAGCGGTACTCCTGTCATAGGAAGAAAACCTGTAATACCTCCAACATTTAGAATAATATGAACGGTAAAATAGATAAAGGATCCGTAGCAAATATTTTTACCAAAAGAGCTTGTTGTATTACGGGCAATAAAAATTAAACGCAGAAGAAGAAAACTATATAAGACAAATAATCCTAAACCACCTAAAAAGCCTAATTCTTCAACTATAATAGCAAAAATATAATCGGTATGGCCTTCAGGTAAATAAAGATATTTCTGCGTACTTTTATTAAGGCCTCTTCCTTTAAGGCCACCATTATTAATCGCAATATAACTATTACAAAGGTTATTACCATAAGTTTTAAATTTTTCTTCACTACAAGGATTATGGGTATCAAATCTTCTGGCTTTAGCATGTTTAATATTATCGATAAAAGGTAGATGCGTTGATATGACAAGTAAAACCGTTATTAATAGAAGTGATAACTTCATAAAGATTTTATATTTAAAATAAACCGGATTACAAACAAACATAAACGTGACGATAAACATCATAATAAAAGCGGTACCTAAATCTTTTTGTAAAATAATTAATAAGGTATAAGCTCCCCCGATTAAAAGAGGGATTCTTGCAACTCTTGGATCTTTTAATTTATCTTTATTTTCATGATAAAAAAGAGCGGCCCAGGCAATATAAAAGATTTTAACAAATTCTGATGGCTGAAAAGATGTATTAAAAGGTACCCCTTTAATTTGCGGCGTCCAGCTTCTAGCACCTTTAATTTCAGGTCCTGCTATTAAAACCCATAATAATAGCGCAAAGCCTATAAAAAGTAAGAATTTAATGGCATGATTAAGTAGTTTCTTATTAAGGACCATAGCCATCAGCGCAACTATAACTCCCGCAGCTATATAAACACTTTGTTTAATAAAAAAACTATAAAACCTTTGATTATTAAAACGGAAAAGAACGTAAACATTAGATGCTGATAAAATCATTAATGTTCCACCAGCTAGTAAAATGGCACTTACCGCTAAAATAAATTTATCTAGTTTCAGAATTCTTTTCATATTGCTCCTTATAATTATTATAACCGAAATATGAAAGTTTAGTTTAAAAAAAGATGACACTAGTCATCTTTACTTGTCCATTCTTTAATAAAAGCTTCTTTATATTCTTTAAAACTATCTGCTTTAATCGCTTCTCTTATTTCTTCCATTTCTTTAATTAAAAAGCGGGTATTATGAAGCGATAAAAGTCTTTGCCCAAACTGTTCTCCAACTGTTATTAAATGTCTTATATATGCTTTAGTATAATTTTTACAGGCATAGCAGTCACATGTTTCATCAATAGGCGTAAAATCTTCTTTAAACTTGGCATTTTTAATGTTGATGCGCCCTTTTCTTGTAAAAGCATTACCGTGTCTTGCAATCCTAGTTTGTAAAACGCAGTCAAACATATCAACACCGCGCTCTACGCCTTCTAAAATATCTATAGGATCACCTACTCCCATCAGGTAGCGGGCTTTATCAAGTGGCAAATATCTAATAGCGTTATCAATCATTTCGTACATTACTGGTTTTGATTCACCAACTGATGTTCCCCCAATTGCGTAGCCATCAAAATTAAGTTTAACCGTTTCTTTAGCTGAGAATTCTCTTAAATCTTGAAATTCACCGCCTTGAACGATGCCAAATAAAGCTTGATCTGATCTTTTATGGCTATCTTTACACCTTTTAGCCCATCTTAAAGTTCGCTCTACTGAATTTTTCATATATTCATAAGTCACGGGATATGGCGGACATTCATCGAACATCATCGCTATTTGACTACCAATCTTTTCTTGAATAGCCATTGATTTTTCCGGAGTTAAGAATAATTTTTCCCCGTCGATATGTGATTTAAAATGCACACCTTCTTCGGTAATATCTTTTTTCTTATTTTTAGCTAGGGAAAAAACTTGAAAACCACCACTATCGGTTAAGATTGGTCCATTATAATTCATAAATTTATTAATACCACCAGCTTTTTCCACGATATCAGCACCAGGTCTTAACCATAAATGATAAGTATTAGCTAGAATAAATGCGGCATGCATATCCTTTAGTTCTTCTGGAGATAAAGTTTTAACTGAAGCTCTTGTACCAACCGGCATAAAAATGGGCGTTTCAAAAGTCCCATAAGATGTTTCGAGCATTCCATGTCTTGCTTTCCCATCATTTTTTATTAAATTGTATTTAATCATATTCACCTACCTAATGTTAAAAATTACATTTGTTTTAATAACATAGGATATTTTACCATTAATTTCTTTTTTAATAAAGCCATCAAAGATTTCATATTGATTAATACTTATAAAAGCTGTATTTAATTTTTCTTTCGTTAGACCATGTCTTTTTCCAATAAATTCATGTAAGTCATTTGCTATATTATTAACAATACTTAATTTCTTAGCTGGTTCCTTACTAGAAACTAAAGATATTTCATCAAGAGAAGAGGTCTTAATACGAATTTCTTCCCCCGGAAGCTCTGGTGTTGTAATAATAATATTATATTTATCACTAGTAGCTTTGGCTCTAATTAATTTCATATATTCTGATGTATTATTTAAATAGTCTTCAATTTCTCCTTTAGTTACAGTAATACCATCTTCCTTAGCAAACTTTTTTTCTTCTTCGCGGGCTTCTTTTTCTTCCTCGTCTTTTTTTCTTTGTTCTTCTCTTTTTTCAGCCTCTTCTTTTTGTTTCTTAAGCATCCTATCTCTGATTTCGAGTCCGCCAAAAAAGCCTCCAACTAAAAGTAATAAAACAATAATAAGTGTAAAACCACTACCAGAAGAATTATCTTTTTTGTCTTCAAATTTTTCTTTTACTTCTTCACTTCCTTTATATAAATCTTCTACATACTTAGCACCTGTAATTTTAGGACCTTTTTCCATCATCGGCATTTCTTTATTTAACTCTTCAACTTCATTATTCATTAATTTATTATTCATAGTAAGTCTCCTAGTATTATCTTAACATGTTTAAATTGATTTTTAAATATCAAGATTTAGTATATAATAGGTACTAGGAGTTTAAGATGAAAAAATTTATTATTATATCTCTACTTTTTATAACCTTATTATTATATCAGATAGATGCTGATCGCATTCTTAATAATAAGCATCCCCTTTTTACGATTAATTTTATTACTAAAAAGAAAGAACTTGGTATAGGACCTCTTTATATTTATAAAAGAGAATTTAAAAATAATAAGAAAGAGATGCTAGCGGAATCTCAAAATGTATACTTTGGACCTCTTTTCAATATTAAAAAGATTACTTATAATTATTCTCTTTTAAAAAATATTGCTATTAACTATAAAATGAGTGATAAGATTAATACTTTATATAAAAATGATTATCTTAATATTAAAGGTTATTATTTAGAAGATTTTCAAATAATTACTTCTAATAGAACCGAAAATATAAATGCTAATAATATTGAAGCCTTAATTAAAGCTTCCGAAGAAGTCTTTTATTACCCCGAATATAATTATCATGCTTACCGCATGGACGGTATTAAAATAATTAAATGTAATTTAGATGATAAATTTAAAGAAGAAATGCATATCTATCGAAAAGATCATAAAATTGATAAAAAGTTATGTAAGAAAGTTTGTCTCTATAAAAAATCCATCCAAGTCGTTAAAAAAGAAAAATATAATGATGCCTATATGCTTAATTTAATTAACCTAGATAATGAAAAAATATATACGGCTAAAGTAAATAAAAAAGTTTATCATAAGCTTAAATTAGATCAAAAATATTATCTTACTTTAAAAGCCAAAAACACTTTTATTATTGATAATAATCTCTCACTAGATATTCAAGATGATATTATTAAAATCGAAGACTATAAAGATGAACTAATAAGTAGTAAGGAGTGCATTTAGTGCTAACGATTAAAAAAAGTAAATTCATTCCTAAAGTCTATGATATCACAACTGAAGAAGAAGCTTTAAAAATAATTGAAATTTTAAGAAAAGAACATAAAAAAGCTAAACATATTTGCTACGCTTATAAAATTGGCCCTCTTGAAAAGAAAAACGATGATAATGAACCTCGAGGTACAGCGGGCATGCCTATACTTAATATGATTAAACTTAAAAATGAAGATAATATATTAGTTGTTGTTATCCGCTACTTTGGCGGTATTAAACTAGGAAGTGGTCCTCTTCTTCGAGCGTATCATAAAGCTGCCGGGATGGGCCTTGATAAAAGAAAAACACCTTAAGGTGTTTTTTTATGCAAACTTATCTTACTATATAAAGCCATCAGTAAAAAGATAACTAAATTAACAATAACAATGGTGCTACCAGTTGGTAGACTATAGGCATAAGACAGAATTAAGCCAATCGTAAAAGCCAATATTGCAATAACAGTATTACTAATCACAACCCCTTTAAAGCTTTTAAAAATTTGGAGTGATGAAAGTGTTGGGAAAATAATTAAAGCCGATATTAAAAGAGACCCCATAATACGCATACCAATAACAACGACTAAAGACGCAATAATAGCTAAACTAATATCATAGAATTTAACATTAATTCCAATAGATCTTGCAAATACTTCATCAAAAGTAATAATAAAAATCTTATGAAAATAGAAAATAAAGAATAATGCTACGATGATAAATAAAATAATACTTAAGAGAAGCTCAGCTTCACTAATAGATAAAATTGAGCCAAATAAATAAGATGATATAGAGACATTAACCCCCTTCTTAACGGATATTAGAAAGGTTCCAATAGCTAAACTAGAAAGGGATATTAAGGCAATAATCGCATCTTCATTAATAACTTTACTCTTATTTAATTTAAGCATAAAAATCGATAAAATAACGACAATCGGAATCGATACATATAAATGACTAAAATTAAAAACCGTACTAAAAGCAAAGGCCCCAAAAGCTGCATGTGATAAACCATCTCCAACATTAGCATTCTTTTTAAGAACAAGAGGGGCTCCGATTAAAGATGCTGTAAGGGCTAAAAATAAACCAGCGACAAATGCTTTAAGCATAAAGTCATATGATAAAATATCTAAAATACTATTCACCGTGCAGCCTCCTTACAAAGCTTTCTGTTGTTCCAAAGAAAATATCATCTTCTCTTAATGAAAGAATCTTATTACCAATTAAATTACCATGATCAAGGTCATGAGTAATCATAATAATACTTAAGCCCTTATTATTTAACTCTTCAATTAACTTATATAAATCTTTTTTCGATTTACTATCTAAATTATTAGAGGGTTCATCTAGAATTAAAAGTTTAGAGGTTGCGGATAAACTCCTAGCTAAAAGGACCTTTTGTCTTTCCCCTCCTGATAAATCTTTAAAAGATTTATCTTTTAATTTAGTAATACCTAATAATTTAAAATTATTAAGAGCCCTCTTTTTATCTTCTTTAGTATAAAAATGTTTAACTTTATTTAAAGTACCAGATAAAACAACTTCCATATTAGATGCTGGGAAGCGACTATCAATTTTAGATTCTTGAGGCATATAGCCAATAAAAGAAGGCTTTAAATTATGAAAGATAACATCTCCTTTTAGAGGTTTAATTAAGCCTAAAATAGTTTTAATAAGGGTAGTTTTACCAGCACCATTAGGCCCAACAATGCAGATAAAGTCCCCATCTTCTACCTTCATATTAAGACGCTTTATAATCACATCTTTATTATAGCCGCAGCTTAAATTTTTAAGTTCAAAAAGCATTATTTTAATGCCTCTTCTAAAGCTTTAATATTTCTTTTCATAATATCAATATAGGTTATCCCTTTATCAAAATCATTAATTGAAATATTATGAGCACTATGAAGTTCTAGGGCCTTAGTTTTAGTTTCACTAACTATTTTTTCAGCAATATTAATATCAGAGGTATCAGTATAAAAAATAGCAGGTATTTTTTCTTCCTTAATTTTACTAATTAGTTCTTTAATCTTTTCTTCTTGAGGTTTTTTATTATCAGTACAAACATTATCTAGCGCATAAAATTTTAAGCCATAATCATCCGCTAAATAAATAAAAGGAAAATCTCCTGCAACGGCAATTACTTTGCGCTTTGAATACTTAATAAGAGTAGTTAAATCATTATCCAGTCTTTTTATTTCTTTAAGATATTTAGCCGTATTTTCTGTTAGTTTAATTGCATCAATATGTTTAGTCGTCTTTTGAATTTCTTTCTTTAAATATCTAACTATCGTTGCAGCTTTTTTAGGACTAGTCCAGATATGTTCATCATCATGAACATCATCACTATCACTATATGTAACTGTTTTAACCTTAACAAAATCCATTAGTCTAATAACTTCAGTTTTTTCACTATCAATAATGGCTAAAACTTCTTTAAGCCACGGATCTTTTTCACTACCATTATAAATAAACATATCCGACTTTTTAATATCTTCAATATTCTTAGGGCTTAATTTAAAATGATGCAAATCATTTCCAGGTTTAACTAGCATTTTAACATCAATAAATTCGCTACCTTTAGTAATTCCACGAGTAAAATCATATGCTGTAAAATCACTAGTCATAATCATATAATGCTTTTTAGTTGATTTAAATTTAATCGCACAACCGCACATTAATAAAATAATTAGTAATATTAATATTAATTTCTTTTTCATTCTTTCTCCTTCTTATAGCATTTTTTACAAACACCTTCAATAATTAAACGACCTTCTAAAGGTGTAAAAAAGTGATGTTTCAGTAAATGTTTATTTAATTCTTCGTAAAAAGAGCAATCGACTTTTTCTAAATGATGACATTTAACACACTTTAAATAATATTGATTTTTACTATCTAGTTCATCTAAATAAACATAGTAATTCATATTATTTTTTTGATATATTTTAAGTCTTTCTTCTTCAAGTAATTTATTTAAATGACGATAAACCGTTGTTAAACCAGCTTTTTTATTTAGATCATTATAAAGCTCAAAAGCTGTAAATTCCCTGTTATAAGCTTTAATTAAATTTAAGATATCATCTTTTTGTTTAGTTTTATATCCAGCCATTAAACCTCCTAACTTGAAAACAGTTTCCATATTTCATTTTATAACATGCATAAAATAAGTCAATAAAAAAAGGGTTTTAAACCCTATTTTAAAGCGTCTTTTCGTGAAAAGTTAATACGGCCTTTTTTGTCAATTTCTAAAGCTTTAACAACGATTTCATCGCCTACTTTAACCACGTCTTCAACTTTTTCAACGCGTTCATTTGCTAGTTTAGAAATATGAATTAAGCCTTCACATCCTGGCCAAAGTTCAATCACGGCTCCAAAAGGAAGAACTTCTTTAACTTTAGCCGAATAGATTTTACCGATTTCCACTTCTTTAATTTGATTTTCAATTAATTCACGAGCTTTCTTAATAACCTCTTTATCATGATGATAAATAGTTACACGCCCATCATCTTCAAGGTCAATTTTAACCGCTCTTATATCATTAACATCGATAACACCGCTGGCTTCTTGAATAATCTTCGTAATCGTTTCGCCGCCTTTACCGATAACATCTTTAATCTTTTCTGGTTTAATAAAGAAAATATCGAATTTTGGTGCATACTTAGAAACTTCTTCTCTTGGTTTTGGTATAGCTTCAAGCATCACTTTTAAAATTTTACTACGGGCTACCCTAGCATTTTCTAAAGCTTCACTTAAGATTTCTCTTGTTACGCCTTCAATCTTAATATCCATTTGAAGAGCACAAACACCTTTACTAGTTCCGGCTACTTTAAAGTCCATGTCACCAAGGTGATCTTCCATGCCTTGAATATCCGTTAAAATTTTATATTGTTTACCATTAGAAATTAAGCCCATCGCAATACCAGCAACTGGCGCTTTAATCGGAACACCAGCAGCCATTAAAGCCATACATCCAGCACAAATTGATGCTTGAGATGATGAACCATTGGATTCAAGTGTTTCGGATACTACTCTAACAGCATACGGAAATTCTTCTTCACTTGGCATAACTTGAAGAAGTGCTTTTTCACCAAGAGCCCCATGTCCTATTTCCCGTCTTCCAGGAGAGCCATATCTACCTGTTTCACCAACGCAAAATTGCGGGAAGTTATAATGGAGCATAAAGCGTTTTTCTGTTTCTAGAGATAAACCATCTAATTTTTGGTTTTCTCCTAGAGCCCCAAGTGTTACCACTGATAAACTTTGCGTTTCACCTCTTGTAAATAAACTTGACCCATGAGTTCTTGGAAGAAAGTCAACGCTCGCACTAAGCGGTCTAATTTCATCTACCCTGCGGCCATCTTGCCTCTTATCACTATTTAAAACAGTTTCTCTAAATAAATGATATTCAAGGTCATGAAAGACTTTTAAAATAACGGCATCAAGCATTTGTTCTTCTTCACTATTTAAAGATTCTTTTTCATATTTAAATAAGTCTAGAGCTTCTTCCTCTAATTTATTAATCGCGTCATATCTAGCTATTTTTTCTTTAATAGTTAAAGCTTCTTTAAGTCTATCTCTTGCAAAATCTTCAACTTTTTCTTTAACTTCATCAGTTATTTCTAATTTTTCATAGTCCATCTTAGGAAGACCAATAGTAGATGTGATTTCTTCAACAAAAGCACATAATTCTTTAATAGCTTCATGCCCTTTCATTAAGGCATCAACCATAATTTCTTCATCTAGTTCTTTAGCTGATGATTCAACCATATTAATCGCATCTTTAGTACCAGCAACAGTTAAATCAAGTAAGCTTCTTTCAGCTTCAGCTTGAGCTGGATTAATAACAAGTTCATTATCGATATAACCAACTTTTACGCCCGCAATTGGACCATGAAATGGGATTTTTGAAATACTTAATGCAATACTAGAAGCAAGCATGGCCGTAAGTTCTGGAGAGTTGTCTTGATCGACGGATAAAACCGTATTAACTACTTGGACTTCGTATTTAAAGTCTTCTGGGAATAATGGCCTAATTGGGCGGTCGATCATGCGAGCAGCAAGCGTTGCGGCTTCTGTTGGACGACCTTCTCTTTTAATAAAACCACCTGGAATCTTACCAACTGAATATAACCTTTCTTGGTAAAGAATCGTTAACGGGAAAAAGTCCCCAAGTAAATTAGGCTTATCAGCAACAACTACCGCTGATAAAACAACCGTATCACCGCATCTAACAACTACTGAACCATCAGCTTGTTTAGCGACTTCACCATTTTCTACGACATATTTTCTACCAAATAATTCTTTCTCAAATACTTTTTTCATTTTCTCTCCTTCGATATAACTTCTTATATTTTACAATAATATTCTTCAATAAGCAAAATAAAAAAGCCCGTAGGCTTTCATTATTTTCTTAATCCAAGCTTCTTAACAACAGCGCGGTAACGGTTAACGTCTTCATCAGCTAGATACTTTAATAATTTCTTACGTCTTCCAACTTTTTTATCAAGACCGCTTTTTGTATGATAGTCATGAATATGTTCTTTCATATGTTCTGTTAAGATATTAATTTCTTTAGTTAAAACAGCGATTTGAACTTCAGGAGATCCTGTATCTTTATCGTTAATTTTATACTCGTCAATTAATGCTTTTTTAGCTTCTTTTGTAAGTGCCATTTTTCCTCCTTTATAATTTCACCTTAACCAAAGCCTAAGCCGGAAATGCAAAAGCTTTCGTAAAGGAACAAAGATATTATACTAAAGCTTCTTAAGTTTTACAAGCTTTTTTAGATAATCTTCATTTATTATTTCATATTTTAATAATGTGTTAATTATTTTTTGATCATTAAGTTTTTCTTTCTTTTCGGTTTCAATAATATTCTTAATATCACTAGCCGCCATATTAAATTTATCACCGGCTTTATTTAAAACTGGTAGTTCTGTTAAAATAACCGGTTTTAATTTACTTTCAGGAACCTTGATTACTGGATCAAAAATAGGCCAGTTAAACATTAAACAAACAAAGTAAGATATAATAACACCCCAAGCACATCCTAAGAAGAACCCGGCAATTTTCGATGGAATACTTAAAATAATCGTAAACTTTAAAATTTTTTCAAAAGCGGATGTTAACTTTAAGATAAGATGAAAAATAATTAAAAGTAATGATAACATAATCGTAAAGCTAATAAACTGATACATAATAATATTTAAAGATTTTAAACCATTAAAATTAAAAAACGGCATATTATAGGATAAATAATTAGCAAGTTGATCTTTTAAACGCCAAGCAATAACTAAAAAGATAAGGTAACCAATAGTTAAAACAAGCTCTTTAAAAAAACCTCTTTTAAACCCTAAAATACCTGATGAAACAATAATTAAAACAATAAGTATATCTAATAAACTTAACATGTTATCCTCCTATTAATATTATAAAGCTTTTATATTTTATAGTCTAGATTTCTTTTTTTAAGTCTTCAATAAATTTTAAAGCATCAAGTGGTGTCTTATTATATAAATCAAAATCTTTAATTTTCTCTTTCAGATGATCCTTTTCTTCCTTAGGTTCTTCAAAATTAAACTTAAACTGAACGGTTTCTTTACTTTCTAGTTCTTTTAAAATCTCTTCAGCTCTATTAATAATTTCTTTATTAAAGCCAGCTAGACTAGCTACATGTATACCGTAACTTTTCTTTAATGAGCCATTTCTAATTTTATAAAGAAATGTTATCTCATTATTTTGATCTAATATATCTGTATAAACATTTTTTAAACAAGGAAGCTCTTCTTCAAGAGATGTTAATTCATGATAGTGAGTTGAAAATAAAAGCTTAGCTTTTTTATTATGAGCCATATATTCCAGGATACTTTTAGCAATAGCCATCCCATCATATGTCGAAGTACCTCGTCCTAGTTCATCAAATAAAATAAGCGAATCACTAGTTGCTTCATCAACTGCTCTTTTAGCTTCTTTCATTTCGGTCATAAAGGTTGAATCTCCGCTAGATAGATCATCACTAGCACCAATTCGTGTAAAAATCTTATCAAAAAGCATCAGTGTTGCTTTTTTAGCGGGGACAAAAGATCCCATCTGCGCCATAATCGCAATGATAGCAAGTTGCCTCATAAAGGTAGATTTACCAGCCATATTAGGTCCTGTTATTAGAAGAATAGATTTATCTTCTTCCATTAAAATATCATTATAAACAAAGCTTTTAGTATTACGTTCAACAACCGGATGAAATGAATCTTTAATATCGATTAAATGTTTATCATTAAGTTCAGGCCTAACTAGTTTATTATCTAGAGCCACATCACTTAAAGCACAAATAAAATCCATAAAAGATAAACTTAAAGCATTAGTCTTAATACACTCTTTTTCCTTATATATAGCTTCTCTTATCTCTTCAAATAAACTTCTTTCTAAAGCTTCTATTTGTTCTTCAGCATGCATTATTAGATTTTCTTTTTCTTTTAATTCTTCCGTTATAAAACGTTCACTTCCTGCAAGTGTTTGCTTTCTAATATAAGCGCTATTATTTAAAAGTTTATCGCTTTCTCTTCTAGGTACTTCAATATAATAACCAAAGACTTTATTAAAACCAATCTTTAAAGCTTTAATGCCGGTTTTTTCTTTTTCTAATCTTTCTATTTCTAATAAATAATTCTTCGATGATAACTTAATACTTGTTATTTCATCTAGCTTTAAATTAAAACCTTTTTTATAGATTAAGCCTTTACCAAAATCATTAACGGCACTATCAAGTAAGGCTCTATCTAAATAATTATATAAATTATCAAGTGGCACAATCTCTTCTTTAAAGCCTAGATTATGGGCTACTTTTTTAATCTTACTTAGGTTCTTAATCGACTTTTTAATTTCTAGAATATCTTTAATATAAAGCCTTTGCATAACAACTTTAGAAAGTAAACGCTCTAAATCATAGATTTCTTTAAAATAAGTTTTAAGTTCGTCTTTTAAAATAAACTCTTTATTTAAGGTATCGATTAAATCATAACGATATAGTATCGCTTCTTTTTTTCTTAAAGGATTAAGAATCGCTCTTTTTAGATATCTTCTTCCCATCGCTGTTGTAACTTCATCTAGATATGCAAATAAAGTATTCGTTTTCGATCCCGTTCTTAAGTTACTAATAAGCTCTAAATTTCTTAAAGCGTTTTCATCTAGCCCCATGATTTCTGCATCTTTTAAATAAATAGCGTTTCTAATAAAGGATAAATCAGCTTTTTTAGCTTCTTCGAGATATGATATTAAAATACTAGAAGCCTTCGTTAAACTAAAAGGCATATCTTGATATAGTTCTTCATAATTATTATTTTCTTTATTATAAAGACTATAATAGATATCATGATTTCTTAAAGAGTTTAAAGTATTATTATCAAGTATCTTATTAAAAATAACTTCACTAATATCCCCTTTTAATATAAAGGATAAGGCTTCATCAATACTATCAAAACTCTTTAGGAAAAAGTCTCCGGTTTTAACATCAATTTTCGCTAAAGATATATCTAAATCAATATATAAAGAAGCAATATATAAAGCATCTTCTTCTTCATTAAGAAGAGTTCCCTTGGTAATTATTTCAACAACCCCTCTTTTAACCATTTGCCCTTTAACCGGTTCTTCAAGCTGCTCGCAGATAGCAACTTTATATCCTCTTTCAACTAGTTTAGTCGCATAATCAAGATAGGCATGATGTGGCACTCCACACATCGGAACGCGCTCTTCAAGTGAAGCGTTACGCCCAGTTAAGACAAGTTCAAGTTCCCGGGATGCTAAAGTGGCATCTTCAAAGAACATCTCATAAAAATCCCCTAATCTATAAAAGAGGATGGCGTCCATATAATCTTTTTTAATATCGAGATACTGCTGCATCATTGGTGATATTTTATTATAGTCAACATCTTTTATCTGCATAATAACTCCTTAAGATGTATTATACTAGAAAAATAAAAAAATACCTAAAAAAAACTATGAATAACGGGCATTCATAGCTATTTTCATGATTTCTTCTTTTAAAATTGGTTGACCTTTAATACTTATTAAGAGATGATCACTATCTTTTTTATGAAGAAGCAGAACTGTTTCCCCTTCTTTTTGGCAATTAAGAAAGTAAACTGGATAATCTTTTATCTTGCAAGTTAAATGATTAGTTTCCATAAACTCTTTTAATTTAGCTGGATCCTTCATTTGACTTAGCATATTTTCTTCTTTAATTAAACTTATAGTTACTAAGTCATTATCCTTTTTAAGCTCTAATTTATTGCTGGTTTTACTCACGTTATAATCACTATTAATCGTAAACTTTATTTTATCTAGTTCATATTCTTTACTACTTGTTTTAATTACTTTATATAAGAAAAAGATAAAAAGAGCTAATGTAATAATTAAAAGGATAAAAGATATGATTTTAACAAGCATTTCTTTCGTAATATTTAATTTTTTCTTTTCCTTTATTTCCTCTTTAAAAAGATTTTCATCAGGAACTGACTCTGTAGTTACCGTTTCTAATTTTAATTCTTTTTGTTCAAATGGATTTTGACTAATATTATCCATACTTCCTCCTTTATTTAAAGTTAAAGCTCTTAACGGCTTCTTCTAGTAAATTATTCATATTAATAAGTATTTCTCTTTTAAAATTATGATTACTTAGATATTTATTTTTAACTGCACTCATATAAGAACTAGCAGCATTACTATTACTTAATAAATCAACTAAATACACAAAAGCTGTTTTATCACTTTGATTTTCTTCATAAATTTTAAAAGATATCAAAGGAACCATTAAGTCTTTCGTAAAGCTTTCCATATTTAAATTTCCATACTTAATTAAATTACGGCTCATTAAGTAGATATCATCATTTAATATCCGGTAAAAAATACTAGACTCTTCTTCACTAGCTTTAATTTCTTCTAGAATATTATCATCAAAAGATAATCCTTGTTCCTCTTTTTTAATATATAGCTCAATTAATTTATAAATAAATAATAAATAAGAAGCTGATTCATATGAAGCTTTTAAGATATTAAATTTATAATTACGATACTCGGTATTAAAAAAGTCTTGCCTAGAAATATAATCTTCTAGATATAAAGCAGCAGTAAAAGATAAAGCTTTTTTTCCTAATGAATTTAAGATTGAATACCCACTACTTTTCATTAAGTATTTAAAGAATTCATCCATAATAACAAAGGCATCCTCAATCGTATTATAATAATTTATAATAATATTATTATTTTCATCTAATCCATTTTGTCTTGGAAAATCAAGCGACTGTGCTTGAAACTTAATACAAGGTTTCCCAACTTCTTTAATATTAGCTTCTAAGGTAATAAAGATATCTAGATATTTTGGATCAATTTCCTTTAAAGCACTTTTAACAAAGAGTATACTCCTATCAATTTCGACTCTTTGCTCGTAGTACATATATTTTTTATGATGAAAAAGTGATTGCCATAAAAAAATTCTCGTTGACGTCACAAAAGCTGGGAGTTCTTCCTCAATACTTTTAAAGAATGTCCCATTAACTTCATTTCTAAGCATATCTTCTAATTTTTTATAGTCCATAAGCCCTCTACTATATATATTTTAGCATAATAATAATTTTTAGTTAATGACTATTTACTTTTTGACATCTTGAAAAAACTTTTCATCCTCTTCGTTATAAATTATAGTATACTTAATATAGAAAAGGAGGCTTATATGAGTAGAAAAGAACTTAAGATAGGAGCTAAAGTTAAGATTAAAAATAATTTGTGGACAGCTATGATAGTAGCTTTAATTCCTAGTATTAACTTTAGTATTCTCTTTACAAATGTTTATTCATATAAAGTTATTATGCCTGAAAACTCTAGTTTAAGTGCTAATATTGTAATTACGTTACTTAATATTTTAGTTAGCTATTTAACGATTAAATTCTTTATGAAAAATAGTAAAGAAAAAGCTAATTTTAAAGATATGACTGATGGCTTAACCATGGATAGATATGTTAATTTTGTTAAAGTTAACCTACTAGCGCTTGGTAAAATAATATTATGGAGCCTATTATTTATTATACCTGGTATTGTTAAGGCTTTAGAGTACACCTTTATTTCATATATTAAGATAGATCATCCAGAATACACGAGTAAAGAGTGCCTTGAACTTAGTTCAAAACTTACTAGTGGTAAAAAGTTAGATATCTTATTCTTATATATATCTTTTATTTTTTGGTATATAATAGCTGGACTAACTCTTGGAATTCTTTTTCCTTATGTTAATGCCTATAGAAGTCAAGCAGTAGCAGATTATTACTATGATCTTATGGAAAATAACTAAAAGACTTTTTAAGAGTCTTTTTTTTATAAATTCTTTGCTTTTTAGATATAAATAGCATATCAATAGTGAGCTAGAGGTTTTTATGGATTTTGAATATGAAGATGGTTTTATAGAAGAAGATAATTATGAAGTAAATGATGCTTTAGAGTATATTAAGAATTTAAAAGTTAATAAACATAATATTATTGATATTAATGCTTTAGGAAGAGATTTTAAAATACATAAGCTAGATGGCGTTTATGAATACAATTTAAATAAAACTATTAATATGATATGTGATAACAATAAAAATATCTTAATTAAGAGATTTTTATATGATAATGAAAAGAAGTCATTAAGTATTTATACCGGGAAATCTGATAATATATCTTTAGATCCCAACATAGAAGAACATTATTTTAGTTTAGATAAACCCTTTAAGGATAAGATAAGTAATAAAAGCTTAAATGCTGTGCCTTTACAATTTTTAATTTACTGCAGTAATATCTACTTAGATTTACGAAAGGAATATAATGATATGGGAATAAAGGTAACCAATTCCCTTCGAAAAGCACTTAATGATAAAGAACTTTCAATTATATATAATCTTGCTGATAATTATTTATATATTTATAAAGATAAAGATGTTTTAGGCCTAATTGCAGAAGATGAGAAAAAAGATTTTTATACCTATCAACCATTTATGCAAAAGAAAATAGGATTTTGCGATTATAATAAAGATAATGAAACAACTAGTAATAAGATCTCAATAGAAGATGATAACCATCTTCTAGAGCAATATTTCACGATGTCAAAAGATTTATATCATATGTTTAATAGTGATATGGAGTTTATTAGAGGAAATAATAATAAATATTTTTATGGGCTTAATGATGAAGGTTTAAGTCTATATATACCAGAAGAAAAAGATTACAATGAATTTTGCACGAGTGAAAAACCTAGTGATTTTTCTCCAATATATGCCCTTAATATAAGTGATTATATTAATAAGGAAGAAATTAATGAATATGTCGATTATGAAAAGATTAAAGATGTTTTAGTTTTTAAAGATAATAGAGAAAAAATTATTAATAATCTTGACAATTTAATAAGAGATGGAAACATAAAAAAAGAAGATCTTCCTATATGGATGATTAATGCCTATCAAGATAATTATATACCTGTAGTTGATGAAAAAACTTATGAATTAAAAAAGAAGCCTATTAATTAATAGTCTTCTTTTTTTATAAGTTCTTCGTTGGAACTGGTAGCTTACTATCAAATGTTTCACATACTTTATTAAAAGTAGCTTGTCCCGTACTAAATTGTATTGTTTTAACTAGACCTTTTCCTTCTACTTTAATATCATAAACAAAGAAATTAAATTTATTATTAAAATGAATTGGTGTTTCATGATTAGCACAGGTATAAATCGTGTAGTTAGGACCATTAAATTCTTTTTCTAAATGATTCATGATCTTTTGTTTACGCTTAATACTTTTAAAGGTATACTTATTATCTTTTTCTTTTTTATAATAAGTAAAAAGAGGCAGATTAATTTCAATATTACCTTTATCATTTTCGACCGTAAAATTACGTTTAAAAAAGCTTTTATTAAAAACAAGTATCACAAAGACAATAAAGAAAATTAAGATTAAAAGCATTGTCGTAATTTCATAATTACTAACCCCATCATTAACGGTTGTAACTCTAAGTTTTTCTTTTTTAGCATTATGGGCCCTTTTATGCCCAAGCACCTTTTTATCCTTCATCATATCTCCTATCTTATTCTTTTAGCCATGATAACTAAATATTTTTGTTTAACATTAGTAAGACTTGGATCTTCTTCACAAGTTTGAATAACTAGCACACTATCTTTGGGTTTTATTTTAACCCCAGTATCATAAATCGATCTAGCTTTATGAGTTAATAAATGTTTATAGTAATCTCCTTCATTTTTAAATTCAATACGCATATAATCAAAGCTACTTGTATCAACGTAAACCGAGAAGATTTGATAGTCTTTAACGCCATTATTCGTTCTTAAGCTAAAGACTGGAAAAGCATCATAATACTCTTTATAGCGATAATTTTCAAAGATAGAAAACGGCATATTTAAACTTTTAGAGTTATGAGCATAAATTAAAATCTTTCTGGAGTTAAGCCTAACCCGGTAATCCATAAAAGCGGTTCCTTTAAAATGCGGCTCTTTATTACCAGCATGATTTAAATAAAACTTATTATCGGTATGTTGATATATAGGCTCTTTAAACTGTGGATAGTCACGTATTTCAAGAAAAGCCCGAAGCTCATCAGTATAGTGAATATCCGTATTACCTTGATACTTAATAATCTTAGGATTTTCTAAAATTTTATTAACATTAGGTACCCTTACTGGCGGCGTGTCTGGTGCTTTTAATTCACCTTCTCCTTGATCATGAGGAACAAATTTTTCCGTTGAATTTATAGCATCTTCCTTTTGCGTAAAATGAAGGAGCACCAGCGTTAACCCTGCAAAAATAGCAAATGTTACAATAAAAGTAAAGACAGGGGACGATCCTTTTCTTTGTTTCTTACTATTATTAATCATATTCTTTTTATTCATACTAACCTCTAGTATAATAATACCAAATATTTAGAAAATAAAAAAGTACCTAAAAAAAACTTAGTTAATACTAAGTTTATTTATTTAAAGCTTCCTTAATAATGCTAGAAGCTTTGGATAGATCAAATTGTCCTTTTAATTTAGAACTAACCTCTTTCATAACTTTACCCATATCCCGAATACTTGTAGCACCAAGTTCTTTAATGATATCTTCAATTACTTTAGTAGCTTCTTCTAGGCTTAATTGTTTAGGTAAAAATTCTTTTAAAATAGCAAGTTCTTTTTCTGTTTTGGAACTTAAATCTCCTCTATTTTGCTGTTTAAAAATAGTAAGTGACTCTTCACGGGATTTAATTTGCTTTAAAACTTCACTAATAAATAGTTCATCATTTTCTTCTTTCTTTTCGTCAATTACTGCTTGTTTAATCCCTGCTTTAACCATACGAAGGGTTGCTAGTTTTTCTTTATCATGTTCTTTCATCGCCTTTTTAATAGCTTCTTCTAATTCATTAATCATTATTCCTCCTTATTTAGAAAAAAAAAGAAATTAATCACGGTTAGCCGCTTTATTTCTTTTTCTTGCATTTTTAATTCCAGCTTTTTTAGCCGCTCTTCTTAAAACTCCAGGTTTATCGAAACCTTCTCTTTTCTTTACTTCAGAAAGGATACCGTCTCGATTAACTTTTTGTCTGAATTTTTTAATCGCACGTTCTAAATCACCTTTAACAACAACTCTTGTCACTTTTATCCCCTCCTTCCTGAGTCAAGAAAAATTATATCATATTTTCTCTATTTGTTTCAAGTCTTATTTCTTATTTTTCTTATTTTGACTTTTCATCGCATTCATAACTTGGTTCACTTGTTTTTGTGAGGGAGTTCGTCCCATACTTTGCATCATGGTTTTAATCATATTTTCATCAAAAAAATTTCCTTGTTCCACATACTTTTTAACAAGATACCTTGTTACGACAATACCTGAACCAAAGCCAAGTAGAAAACCAACTAAGACTTGTAGTATATCTTTCCACATATTGCCTCCTTAATAATTATAACAAATATTCTTCACTAATTAAAGCGTCTTTATATGTTTTAAAGCTACTTCTACTGCATCATCATTATTACTAGTCGTTAAAAAATCACTTTTAAGCTTTAATTCATAAAAAGCATTATCCGTTGCTATATTATAATCACATACTTCAAACATGGATAAATCATTAACGTGATCACCGATGGCTATTAAATAAGCATCATCCTTTTTATATTCCATATATTTTTTTATACCTAGCCCTTTAGAAGTATCATCTTTTGTTATATCTAGATAATAATAATTACTCTCATCATCTTGTTCATTTATTAAAGCTAGTGATAGATTAGATATTTTAATACCTTTAATCTTTTCCATCTCCTTTTTAATATCAAGCATCTTTATAAAAGTATTATCCATAATAACAATTTGATTAATATGCTCAAGGTCATGGCCTTCTATAAGTGGATACTTATCCTGAAAGTTATTACCTACTCTTAATAGAGCTTTATTAAAATAAACTTTGAGTTTTAAATCATTACAAAGATGATAGATATCTTGAACAACATTTTTATCAATAACATTTTCAAAAATTAAATTATCATTTAAATAATCATAAACAACAGCACCATTAGAAGATATTACAACAGGAGTTGCTCCATGTTTTTTTGATACTTCAATAGCTGATTTCGTCGCCCTACCAGAGCATAAGATAAACTCATTATTTTTAACGAATTCTTTTACTTCATCAATATTACTGGTAATTAAATCTTTATTATCTTTAACAAGGGTCCCGTCAATATCACAAAATACTATTTTTTTCATGCTCCCCCTCTATATTTCTTTTTTAATTTCATAAAGCTGATAAACTCCGTTTTCTTTAACTAAAGTATATTTGTAAATATTTTTTATTTCTCCAGTTATATTCATCTTAGGATTTTTAAAATCCGGATCAAAATATTCTTTTCCCTCTTTAATAAAACTAACTTCTTTATATAAATAGATAAAATCATCTTCTTTATCTTCCCTAACATCTTTAGTCTTAATTTTATAAGAAGGTTTTTTAGAGGTATCTTGATTACACGTTAATACATATTTATTATCTTTAAGAGTCACACTAGTAAAAAAGCCTTCATCATTAAGATAATCAAAAGTAAGAGGTGCCTTTATCCCAAGCATTTTTAAAACATCACTCATTAAACTAGCATTATATTTCTTAGAGCAATCCTTAGCGATATTTTTAAAGTTATAGATAAAAATACTTTTCCTTGCTTCTTCACTTATTTCTTTTTCTTCTTTATATAAAGATAGAGGATCTCCCATAAGACTATCTAACTCAGTAAACTTAAGCATATCAATATATTTCTTCGTCTTTTTATCAACTTCTTTAGCGATAACTTCTTTAGTTTTTTTCTTATTTTTAACCTTAACCGGTTTAAATAAGGTAATAATTAAAAAGATACATACTATTACTAATAGACCAAGCATAATAACCAGATTTTTCCTAATTCTTTTCTTTTCTTCCGGATCAAGCTTGTTAATTTCCTCTTTTACTTCTTCATAAGTCATATCATCATTAAGATTACTAATATCATCTAATTTCATATAGCGCTCCTACTATATAATATTATACAAAAAAAATAGCTTTTTAAAAGCTATTAAAATGAGTCAATATTAATCTTTACTCTTTTGTCATCATTTAAGTAAGATGCTGCTTGTACTAGTGTTCTAATTGCTGATGCATTCTTACCGCCCCTACCGATAACGCGTCCCATATCTTCTTCTGATACTAAAACTTCAATTTGAACTAGATTATCATCATCAGTTTCAAATGTTTTAACGGTAACACTTTCTTTATCAAGTGCTAGAGCTTTTACTAAAGATTCAGTTAATTCTACAAGCATTATTTACTTTCCTTTTTACTTTCATGAAACTTCTTCATAATACCTTCTTGTGAAAGAATTGAACGAACTGTATCAGTTGGAATAGCTCCTTTATTAAGCCAAGAAAGTGCTAAATCTTCATTTAATTTAACCTTTTCAATATCACTTGTTAAAGGATTATAAGTTCCAAGTAGTTCGATATATTGTCCATCTCTACTTTTACGAGAATCAGATGCTACGATACGATATGTTGGTCGCTTTTTAGCACCCATTCTAGTAAGTCTTAATTTAACTGCCATATTACCTCCATTCATTAAACATTTTACCCTAAAAAGAATTAGCTGTCAACTATAAAATGTTAACAGCTAATTCTATTTAAAATTTATATTATTTTTATGATGACTTGTATTGTTTTTTAATAAAAAGCATTACCATTTAAGTAATGCTTTTTATAATTACAAATTATCGAGTGTTATTATTTTTCTTTAATTAATGTTTTTGATAAAACAAATAATGCAGCAAAGATTACTGAAATAACAGCATAGAAATATATTTGTTTATTTATAGAAGATTCAATTCCTGTATTAGGTTTTGTTTTATTTTTTTCTTCAGGATTTGGTTTTTCTTCTTTTTTATTTATAGTAAGCTTAGCTGTTTTTACAGATGTTATTCCATCTTTATCAGTTAACTTAAAAGTAATAGTATAAGTTCCAGGGAGATTTATATCTAGTTCACCGTTATCAACGATTTCAACTTTATCTTTTAAATCACCGTCTTCTTTATCAGTTGCACTAACTATTAGACTTGTTATATCAAATTCATCTCCTGCTGTGATTGTTGCATCTTTAGTTGTAATTTCTGGCATGTTGTTCCAGTATCCATATACTGTAGTATCAGCAGTAATTGCTTCGTCAAAGTTAAAGGCATTTTCAAAAGCATCTTCCTTAAACCATCCCATGAAAACAGTTTTTTCATCTTTATCATTTGCTTTAGGGCTTGTTGGTTCTGTTACTTTTTCACCTTTTCTAACTTCAGTTGTACTTGATTTCTTTTCAGTTTTATCTTTAAACATTTCTTTAAATGTTACAACTGGTTTTGCTTCAACTGTAACTTTAGCTGTTTTAGTTGTACTAACACCATCTTTATCAGTTACTTTAAATGTTATTGTATATGTTCCAGGTGTAGCATTATTAAATCCACCATTATCTGTAAGTTCAACTTTATCTTTTAAATCACCGTCTTCAGTGTCATTTGCACTAACTATTAGACTTGTTATATCAAATTCATCTCCTGCTGTGATTGTTGCATCTTTAGTTGTAATTTCTGGCATATTGTTCCAGTATCCATATACAGTTGTATCAGCAGTAATTGCTTCGTCAAAGTTAAAGGCGTTTTCAAAAGTATCTTCCTTAAACCATCCCATGAAAACAGTTTTTCCATCTTCATCTTTTTCTTTAGGACTTGTTGGTTTATCTACTTTTGTTCCTTTTGATACTTTGCTACTAGTTTCTTTTTTAATAGTTTTATCTTTAAACATTTCTTTAAATGTTACAACTGGCTTTGGAACAACTCTTACAATAGCCTTATCTTCGGCATAAAATGTTGGTCCCATTTCACTATATGCACTTTGCCATTGCCAAAAATCAAATCTTCCAGCTTGAATAGTAAGTTCATAGTCACCTGGTTTATTAGTATCTACACTACCAGCAGCTACACGAAACATTGGACGGTCAAAATTATTATCAGGTGCATTTAAAGTATTTGTCCATTTAAATTCGTTTCCATTAACTTTTTTTAGATATTCAAAGCTTTTTACTAATTTTTTAAGATTAGTTTGAGCCTTTTTTATTCTTTCATTATTATCTAGTGGTCCAGTAATAAATTCACTACCTTCTTCAATTTCATAAACATTGTCAATTGTTTCAAATTTAATACGATTTACTTTAGGTCCCCATAAACCAATAGCAAATTTTTCAAGATGCCCATCCGGATAAAGATAATGAGCTGTATGCACATCAGTACCTGCTTTATCGTCATAAATAGCAGTTGGGGCAATTGAGAATTCATATCTTTCAAACTCTTGATAGAACTCAAGATTAGCATCTCTATCTTGGCCATCTAAAATATGCTCATTTATTAAAAAAGCATACTCTTTTAATTGTTCTTTTGTTAAAACAAATTCATATTCACCTTTATCATTGGTAATAAAATATGTATCTCCTAGTGATCCAGTATATAATTTTCCACCTTTTCTAAAAGATAAATTTAACCCTTGAATAGTTTTTTTGTTTTCACTACCAATATATCTAAAAGTAAACCTAAATGGATCAGCATAATCTAAAGGGTATGCTACCTCTGTTTTAGTTGGTGTTTCACCATGTTCAGAGTCAAGACCTAAAACATTTGGCGAAAAATGAAAGCGATCCATACTACCCTTCATTACTACATTAATAGTACATGTTTTTTTAGTTTCAAGACCTTCTGAATCTTTTAGAATAAAATCAACCTTATAAGTATTTCCTGTTTTATTATAAACTACAACACTAAATGGTGGATAATCATCCATGGCCGTAAAACCATTTTTTTGAATAACAACATCATTCTTACCTAATGTTTTATCCTCATTATCACTCGCTTCTAGAATTAATGTCTTTAAGTCAAGTGGATAAGTACTTGCTATAGTCACTTCCTCTATTATTTCAAGTTTTGGTGCTTCGTTTGCTAAAACAATACCTGGCATTAAGAATAATACCATATTAAAAATAGCAAAAAGCATTAGTTTTTTTCCATAATTTTTTATTTTCATAAATACTCCTTCCATAATTTAATTATACAATAATTATATTATAATACAATGTTTTTATCACTTTTAATATTTAAATTAATTTAATATTGAAGATTATCAAAATATTTTTGAATAATATCTTCATAAAGCATTAGCTTTTCATTAAATGCCGTTAAGCTTCTAGTATATTCTCTATAAAGAGGATGCTTATTTAACTCTTCTTTTAAATCTCTTAACGCTTTAACCCTTTTACCAGTTTTAACTTCTTCTTGCTGAAGCTCTTTAACAGTTACAATTAAATCTTCTAGATAAGCATCTTTCTCTAGTTCTTTTTTATAATAATCTAATTCTTTATATTCTTTTGATGCCATTATTTCTTGAATAAAGGGATCAAATAAATCAGCTAATTTTTCCATCTAAACTCCATGTCTTAGCCTCTAGTATTTCAACATCAACAATATGTCCAATTAAATTTTCATTACCTTTAAAATTAACAAGTTTATTTTGCATCGTATAGCCATATAAATAACCGTCTTTAACACCTTTATCATTAACAAGAACTTTTACCTTTTGCCCTAATAATTTTTGATTACTTTCAAGGAAATATTTATTTAATTCTTTATTTAATGTTTGAAGGCGATTTCTTGCTACATCTTCTGGTACTTGATCTTTAAATAAAGCCGCTGGCGTGTTTTCTCTTGGTGAATAAATAAAAGAGAAGGCGCCATCATATTTAAGTTTTCTGACTATTTCAAGTGTTTCTTCAAAGTCTTCATCTGTTTCCCCAGGAAAACCAACAATAATATCCGTACTTAATGATAGATTAGGTACCCTTTCCTTTAGTTTATAAGCTAACTCTAAATAGCTTTCTTTGGTATAACGTCTATTCATTCTTTTTAGAATTTTACTAGATCCTGATTGTAGCGGCAGGTGAACATAAGGCATAATATTTGGATATTTTCCAATTATCTCAATCATTTCATCCGTAAAATCCCACGGATGGCTTGTCATAAAGGTAAGGCGCGGAACGTTTAATAAAGCCGCATCTTCGAGTAAATTAGCAAGGGTATAATTATCATAAATATCTTTACCATAAGCATTAACATTTTGCCCAAGTAAAGTGATTTCCTTGTAGCCAGCATCTACTAGTTCTTTAATTTCTTTTAAAACATCTTCTTTACTACGTGACCTTTCTCTTCCTCTTGTATAAGGCACGATACAGTAAGTACAAAACTTATCACAGCCATAGATAATATTGACAAAAGCTTTAAACGAACTTTCTCTTTTAACGGGAATATTTTCCATAATATCTTCACTAAAAGAATAAACATTTATATTTTTATCGCCCTTAAAAGCTTTAATAATTGCTTTAGGAAGGTCATTAATATTATGGGTTCCAATTACAAAATCAACAGCTTTTTCCTTTAAAAGCTTACTAGCTACCGCTTCTTCTTGGGGCATGCACCCCGTAATTCCAAGAATGACATCTTTTGATTCTTTTAAGTGTTTAATTCGACCAATCATTCCAAAAGCTTTATTATGAGCGTTTTCTCTTATTGAACAGGTATTTAAAATAACTAAATCGGCATCGTTATAGTCATCACACCTCGTAAAACCTAAATTTTCTGTTAAAGCTTTAAGGCTTTCACTATCTCTTTCATTCATTTGACAGCCATAAGTTTTTAGAAAATACTTTTTACCATTTCCAATACTCGACTTTATTTCATCATTAAAACAAACTATCTTTCTTTTTTCGGTTAATCTTTTTTTAGCTTCACTATAACTAGGTAGTTTCATACTTCCTCCACTTCTATATATTTTAACAAAAAAAGCTTTATAATAAAGCTCTTTTCTTAATTTCTTTTTAATAAACCTTTTTTATTTAGATAATAAATAGCTATAAAGAAAGATATGAGGATAACCGAAAGAAAAATAATAAAACCAAGATACTTTTTTCTTTCCTTTTTAACAATACCTTCCATCTTATCTTTTTTAATTATTTGAAGAAAGATACCATCTTTTGGTACTTTACTCCAGGTATAAGTATTATCTTTTACTAGATCAGCATTACTTACTAGAACTTTTGCATCTGTTGTAAAATTAATTTTATAAAGATTAGCATTACAGTAAAAATCACCAAAAGCTTTAATGATAATGAAGTCACTACCTTCTTTATATAAAACATTTGAAAAACATTTATTAATAACCGATGCTTCTTTTAAATTTTTAGGAAGCCTTGATTTAACGGAATATGATTCTGTTTTAAAAATATCATTCGTTTTTAATGGATCGGTTATATCATATTTATATTTACAGTCATAATCCGCGCAGAAGCCAGTTCTAATAATATCTTCATAACGAGGGATCGCATCTCCTGTAAAAGCATCCTTTAATTTAATTTCTTCGGTAAAGGTATTATTTTTATATTCTAAATTATATTCATATGAACATCCTCCAAGCATGAGGATTAACATCATTAATAATATTATTCTTACTTTTGCCATGCGCCGTACCCTATAATATATTTATCATTTAGTCTAATTGGGCGGTGTTTAATTAAATCATTAGCGTTCCCGTCAATAATCCAAACCTTACCACCTTCTACCCCTTCAACAATACCAATGTGAGAATAATCTCCCTGTCTATTTGAATTAGAAAATAAAATGATGTCACCACCAGTTGGAATATAATTGCCCCCATGACCTTGTGATAATTCATATTGTCCTTTCCTTTTAAAATAGTCTCCAAAGCCTTTAACCCCAGCTCCTTTATATTCAACCGGATTCGGGTAAGCTCCAGCATCTTTTAAAACCCAAGATACAAACATCGCACACCAGTGCATTGATGCTTTATAAGCGCCCGAGCAGTAATTAGCCTCAGAGCACGTATATTTATTTGGCCTTTTATGATTATCAGGTCCATTATATTCTCTTTTAGCCGACTCAACAACTTTAGCTCCAAGACCTGACATATTAGTGGCGTTTATCCCGCCACCTGACATTCTTTTAAGTTTATATCTCTTAACTTCTTCTTCCTGTCTTTTCTTTTCAGCTTCCGCTATTTTTTTAGCTTCTTCAGCATTAACCGCTTCAATTTTACTACGCGCTTCAACAGCAAGCTCCCTTCTAGCATCTGTTTCTTTTTGCCTTCGTAATCTTTCTTCTTTCTTAAGTTCTTTTTCGGCGTTTTCCGCTTCTTTCAAAGCCGCTAGATATTCACTGCTAGAGTTAATCCAGCACGAAGTATTCTTATAACTTCCAATATTTAAAAACTCTTTGGAAGAAAAAATATTAACCAGGATGGGAATTAAAAAGATAAAGAGTGTAATCACTACTCTAATCATAAGGGTTTTCTTAATTTTACTGACGTTAGATCCCTCCGGATTTTTCGTAATCTTAACAATATCAAGGGTAGTTAAAACCAGTAAGATAATGGGGACTAACAAAAAGATAATCTGCATTATAACTTTAATTAACGCAATAACTGAAAGTGCACTATAAGTGTTACATATATCTAAAAGCATATTCACCTCTTTCTTTATTATACAAAAAAAAGACTATTTAGTCTTTAGTTTTGTTTATTTTAATCCCGATAACCATAAGCATTGACAGCATATAAGTCCACCACATTGTCGTGATAACATTTGACATAGAACCGTAAAAAGATGATTCTCCATATGTAAGTCCAATGTAATAAGAGTAAAACTTTGTAAAGATAAGCCAAGATACAGTTGTAAAGATAGCGCCAAGCCTGACATCTTTATGAGTTAAATTAATATTCGGAGCCTTTCTAAATATATAAGAAATTAAAAGATATAAAAGGCTCGTACTTAAAGTTACACTTACAAGGCGAAGTGTCATATTCACAAATTTAGCTTTTTGCACACTGACACCTTTACTATAAACAATATCTAGAAATCTAGTACTAGCAACCGCTAAAAAGGCAACCGTAATAATGATAAGAACTACGACAATTGACATTTGCAATGATTTAGTAAAATACTTAACACCTCTATCTTCTCTTTCAACTTCATATATCTTATTAGAAATCATAATAATAGATTTAGCTCCTCTTAAAACAAGAAGACCGGCTAAAACATAGACAATTAAATTGACATTACCAATGCTATTATTAATGCTTGATAAAAGCACATCTTTAACAGGTTCAGGTATTAAATCACTAGCTTTAATAAAATCCAGATTAAAAGAAGTTAATAAAACCGCTAAAAGAGCCAAAAGGGATATCATCGTTAAAACAAGGCTAAAGGCGAGATTCCCCGCCATTAGATCTGTTGAATTATCTTGAATTATAAATAGTATATTATCGATTTTTTCTCTTAATTTCGTCATTATTTATCTTCTTTATCTATTTTTACCCCAAGTAGAGCTTCATTCATTGCGTCATTTACCGTTTTAATTTCATCTAAAATCATACTATAAGCAATACCCGCTCCAAACTTATAAGGTAATTGTTTTAATTCTTTCTTTAATTTTTTAACATATATTTCGGTTTGTTTTTCTGTATATCCAATCATATAAACCATGAATTCATTTCCATCAGTTCTCATGATTTCACTATTTTCTAGTTGTGTTGATATTAAGATAGAGGCTGTTTCTTTAATAACTCTATCCCCTTCTTCATGCCCATAATTATCATTAATATAATTAATATTATTTAAGTCGAGCAAAATAACAGATTGAGGATAAACACCCGATTTATTCCAATAAGCAATATTATGATTTAAATAATTACGATTCTTCAGCTTCGTAAGTTCATCAGTATATCTAGCTCTATCTTCTTTATCAATTTTCTTAATCATCGATTTCTTATTAAGAATCACATAAACAATAATTAAGGCAATAATAGGAAACAAAATAATCATTGCGGAAATAATAATAATATCTTCATAATTTTTCTTTTCAATATGAAAATTATTTAAATCTTTATAAGCTTTATCTTGATACTTTTGATAAGAATTACTATTCATACTAAATTCAAAGATATTAAGAAGTAAAGCGTGTTTATTATTAAGCATAAAATTATAATCAAGTTTATTAGCATCTTCATATGCAATAATATAATTCTTAAAATATTTATTACTATAAATCTTATAAGTTTCTTTATCAATAGCTATAAGATTTTGATTCTTAGTTAAATCTTTAACCTTCTTAACTGGTTTAATCTTCGCTTTAGATGCTGTTTCTAAATATACTTTAAGGGTTGTATTATCTAAAACATTAACTTCTTGATTTTTAATAGAAGTAATATCCACGATAACTTTTTGACCATTACTTGGTCTTAATAAAAGATATCTTTCATCAAATGGTGACTTTGCATTTTTATAACCATCAGCTTTTAAATCATAATAATTAAAGAAAATATCTATTTCATTCTTATTAATCGCTTCTTGTAATTCTTTAACACTATTAAAACGTTTATACTGAATATCCGCTCCTGTTAAGCGTCTTAATCTTTCAACATATTCACCAGCTATACCCTTAATTTTATCTTTATATTTAAGTTCATATGGACTATTTTCTACATAACCATATGTATATATTTTTGATAGAAAATTAGCTTTATCTTTATCTAAAACCCCGTGGAACTTACTATAATTATCCACTAGTGTTTTATTATATAAATCAATAAAATTTTCTTCTTTCCATGAATTAAATACTTTAGTAAAAATTTTATTTAAAGTAGCATCTTTTTTATCAGAACTTAGAGTAAAAACAATATTATTAATCTTATCTGTAAGAGCAATAACTCTAAAGTAACCTTTTCCTTCGTACTTATTTAAATACATCAGATTAGGAAGCACAATATATTTAACTTGATTACTATCAAGATTATTGATAAGTTCTTCAACTGTTTTATAGGCTTTAAAACTAATATCTTTATTAATACTCATATAGTAAGATAAGTCTTCAAAATCACTTTCTAAGACCCCAACATAGCCTTTTAAATCAAGTGTTGTATCTACTCGTTCATTTTCTTTACTAATGATAACATAAGGGTCTTCATTAATTAAAAGTTCATTACTTTTTAGACCTTTATTATTAATACCAATACTATATTTAGTACTAGCGGCTTTTTCTTTTGTATAAGATATTTTATTAAAACTTAAATTAGTACCTTTTTCTAAATAATTTAAAAAGTTATCAATCGGTCCTTTTTCATCACTATAAACAGGATAATCAGACACATAAGCAATATCAATAACCCCATCTTTAACTTTCGATAAATAATTATTATCAGCAACACTTAAAGAATATTTGTTTTTATTAAGATAAAGGACAGCTAAAGTTATAACAATAATTAAAGATACTAAAATTGTTATTAAATAAATTCGTCTTTTTTTCATTATTATCTATCCTTTGTCCACGATAATTTTTTATTACACTTATGTTCTCTAGCACATTTTTCTAAATCACATGATGGGTTAATTTCACATTCATTACGTTCACATAAAGTCTTACCACATTTTTTAGAACGGAAACCAGCAATTGGAAAAGATTTATTATCTTTATTTTCTGATACTACAAAAACTTCAACATCATAACCATTTTTTTCTTTGTCTTCCAAAATGCTTAATGTTTTATTTCCTATTTCCTTAGCTTTAGTTAGGTTAACACTAGAATCAACTGTAATAATTAGATTAAGTCTATCAACTTTAACATTAGTCTTAACGTCTTTAACCCCAGCTTCTTTCTTTAATGCCCCTTCAATACGGCTTTTTTCTTCCTTTTTAATAGGTACCTTTTTATTAATAGCATCCCTATTACCATAGACATTGCCATTACTATTTAAAAGAATAATTTTTAATATACCTAAAAAAATCATAAATAAGGTAAAAACAATTAAGGTCCTTTTACTATTTTTAGTAAGTTTTCTCATATACACTCCTTTATTATATTATACAAATTTTTAACTATTTTGCTAGATATTTTTGTAGACTCTTTTTAGCAGCCACGGGATCAGCTCCACCCCTCGTCTTTTTCATCATCATTCCCATTAAAAACTGCATTGAACGTTCATTACCATTTTGATAATCTTTAACAGCGGCATCGTTTTCCTTAATAACTTGTAGTGCTATATCATCAAGTTTAGTATCATCTATTAATGTTATGTTATTAATTTCTAGAATTTCTAGAATATCTTTATCCGTACTTAAAAAGCTACTTACAATATCTCTAAAAATACGAAAGTTTACACCTTTATCAAAGGAAGCTAAAAGATCTATAAAACGTTTTTTATTTAAAGTTGTTTCTTTTAAACTAAGACTATTTTTATTTAAATAAGCTAAAATATCGCCTTGCATTAAGTTAACCGCTAAATTAAAATCAATCTTTTCATCAAATAAACTAGCGATAAATAAAGCACTATCAGGATTTTTAATTAGTTTATTAGCATTAAGTTCACTGATGCCTTCTTTAATTAAACGGGTTTTTATCTCACTACCACTTAAAGGAAGGGACGCTTTAACGTTTTCTAACTCTTCATCACTAATACAGATATAAGGAATATCTGGTTCTGGGAAGTAGCGATAATCGTTTCCAGTTTCTTTTAAACGAAGACGAACAGTTTCTTCCCTCTTTTCATCAAAACGTCTTGTATCTTCTAAGATCTTTTCACCTTTTTCAAGCAAAGCAATATGTCTTACTTTTTCCGCTTTTATCGCGTTTTCAACCGCCGTAAAAGAAGAAACGTTTTTAATTTCAGATCTTGTTCCAAGCTTATTTGTTTTAGAAACGGATACGTTAACATCACACCTCATGGATCCTTCTTCAATCTTGCAATCAGAAATACCAGCAAAAACCATAATTTCACGAAGTTTTTCAAGATACTCTCTAGCTTCAGATGGTGATGTGATATCTGGACTAGATACAATTTCCACAAGCGGAATTCCTGCTCTATTTAAGTCTAAATACGAGTAATTATCAACATGGGAACTTTTAGCTGTATCTTCTTCTAGATGAATATCATGAATACCAATTTTTTTACCGCTATCTAAAGTTACATACCCATTAACCCCAATTGGTGTTCTATTTTGCGTAATTTGATAACCTTTAGGTAGGTCTGGGTAAAAATAATTCTTACGATCAAAATGCATCTTTTGATTAATATCACAGTTAAGTAAAAAAGCCGCTCTTAAACCTTGCTTAATAACTTCGGCATTTATTAAAGGAAGCGTTCCTGGATGCGCAGCATCAATAACGGATACACAGGTATTAGGAGATGCTCCATACCTACTTTTACTACCAGAGAAAAACTTCGTATTTGTTTTTATTTCTAAATGGACTTCTATTCCAACGGTTTCTTTATACATCTTTTTTCTCCTTATAATTTTGTTCAATAAAGGAAGCTAATCTATAAATTAAAGCTTCACTAAATTTTGGACCTTCTATTTGAATATTTAAAGGTAAACCATTTAAAGTAAAAGTATTAAGTGATAGGGATGGCGTTCCAGCTAAATTACTTGGAATTGCCATTAAATCATCAAAAGCATAGTTATATTTTTCATCAAATTTAGGAGCAACGCCTGATGTAATCGGTGCTAAAATTAAATCATAATCTTTATAAAGATTATCAAATGTATGACAGATTGCGCTTCTAATACTTAAGGCTTTATCATAATAAATTTTAGCGTTATCGCCGCTAAGTAAGTAAGAACCTACCATAATTCTTCTTTTTACTTCTTCCCCAAAGAATTTACCGCGATTAATTTCATATAAATCATCTAGATTATCAGAGTCAACATGACTTCCATATCTAATCGAGTCAAAACGGGCAAGGTTTGATGATGCTTCCCCCATCGCTAATATTTGATATAAAGTATAAGATTTATCAAAGTACGGTGTATCGACATAATTAAAACTTACACCTTCTTTTTCTAAAAAGTTAATTAAATCTTCAAACTTTGCTTTTACGTCTTCAGATAGACCATCAAAATAAAATTTAGGAAGTGCAATTTTTAAGCCTTTAATATCTTTATCAATATCACTTAAAATATCTATATCTTTAGATGAACTAGTTAAATCATTGTCATCTTTTCCTTTAATTAAATCAAGAAGTAAAGCGTTATCTAAAACCGTATTAGTAAGAGGCCCAATTTGATCTAAACTTGATGCAAAACTAGTTAAACCATATCTCGATATTAAACCATATGTAGGTTTCATACCAACAACTCCGCAAAAAGAAGCTGGCTGCCTAATAGAGCCACCCGTATCAGACCCTAAACTTAAAAGATTAAAAGCTTTTGTAGCGGCAGCAGACCCACCACTTGACCCGCCTGGTACTCTCTCTAAATCACACGGATTTAAAACTTTACCAAAAGCTGATGTATCACTACGTGATCCAAAAGCAAATTCATCCATATTAGTTTTACCGATAATAATCATCTTTTTATCTTTAATTTTCTTTATAACTGTTGCGTCATATACCGGCATAAAATCTTCGAGCATTTTAGATGCACAAGTAGTTTTTATACCCTTAGTTAAAATATTATCTTTAATTGCTATTGGAATGCCAAAAAAGATATTATCTACTTCTTCATCATCTAGTTTTTTAGCTTCTTCTAAAGCCTCTTCATTAATAGTAATAAAAGCATTTAACTTCGAAGCTTTTATTTCATCTATTAGCCTCTTTATATATTCACTAGGTTTTATTTCTTTATTATTATAAGCTTCATGAAGCTTTTTAATATTACTCACCTACCATCACCGGAACTTTAATAAAGCTTCCTTTCTTTGATTTAACATTTAATAAGATGTCTTCTTTGGAGTTTTCAGAAACTAAATCATCACTTTTTAAACGGCAAGCCTCATCACTTGGGCTTAAAAAGAAACTATCTTCAACTTCTACATCCTTAATTTTATCTATTTCATTAATTAAGTCTTTTAAACTATGTCTAAATCTTTCAATTTCTTCTTCTGTTAGTCTAACGCGAGCTAAATGCGCGACTTTTAATACTTCTTCTTTTTCTAGCATAAAAAACACCTCTTAAGTATTATATCACTTAAGAAGTGTTTTTTGAATTTATTTAAGTTTTTTTCCGCATCTTGGGCAGACCTGACTTGTAACCATCATTCCGCAGTTTGGACACTGTACAATATCAAAGGATTCTAAACTATCAGAAACACTTAAAGTTGATTTATTATTTTTAGCTTTTAATTTAGCTTCTTCCATTCTTTTAATAAAGTCTTTATGTCTTACATCCATAAATAAATATTGATATCTTGCTATTCTTAGTTTCATTCTCGCCATAAAGGGTGAAAATAAAAGTAGTGTAATACCAGTAAATAGCGTTAATAAACTTGGAAGACTTCCAATATGATAGAAACTTCCTAAATACTTAGTTACAAAAAACGCGATAGCCATAGATATAATAAACATAAGGATGCCAAGTAAATAGATAAAAATTAAGTCTAAGCGAAACCCTTTACTATATTTAGAATTACGTCTTAAAGCATCACTAATACTTACGTTATCTCTAGATAAATAATAATTAGAAATACCAAAGATCGTAGTTATAATAAATCCTGGTATTAAAAATAATGGATATAAAAGTACATTAAACATATTAATAAAAAGCATTATTATAAGTGAAACAGGTTTTAGGAAAAGCTTAAAAGTATATAAGGGTGAAATATTTTTATCTTCTGCTTTAGCACCGTAATAGTAAGATAAGAAGGTATTGATAAGCGCATAACTTAAAAGAATAGCTCCTAAAATAAAGATAGCGTTAAACCCTAGTTTTAAGTGAGAAGCTTGATAAACTGTTTCTTCTGTATAACTATATTCTAGATAAGGATAAATAAAAGAAGCGATAACGGTTAGTAAAAAAGCAGCTAGTAAACTCATAAAGTAAGAAGATACATCTGAGGCTTTTTTAAGCCAAATACTTACATCTAAAGAACTAATTTTAAAATCACTATCTTTCATAGATACTCCTTTTTATTATTGTTATTTCTATTATCAATATATAAATTATTTCTTATAATTACAAGCTTAAGCCTTAATAATTGACTTTAATATGCGGTTCATGGTGTCAACATCTTCCTTATTTTTTAAAAGCTCAGCCGCATCCTTTTTAGCTTCAACGAGAAGGTCGTAATCTCTTTTTAAATCGGCAATTTGAAAGTTCATATCCCCGCTTTGCTTAGTTCCGAAGATATCACCAGATCCCCGAAGTTTTAAGTCTTCTTCCGCTATTTTAAAACCATCATTTTCCCGGCACATAATGTCAAGGCGCGGAGAGTCATAAGAACTGATTAAAAGGCACTTCGATTTGATCTTACTTCTTCCAACTCTTCCTCTTAGCTGATGAAGCGTTGATAGACCAAATCTTTCAGCGTTAAAGATAACCATCATGGAGGCGTTTGGAACGTCAACACCAACTTCAACAACCGTTGTTGATATTAAAATATCGATTTTACCTTGTTTAAATTCCTGCATGATCAAATCTTTAGCACCAGCAGCCATCTTTCCGTGTAAGACTTCTATGCGGTATTTATCTTTAAAAGCAAGTTTTAATTTTTCTTTTAGATAGTTAACATCTTTAAGTTCATCCATCTTTTCACTTTCTTCAATTAAAGATGCAACCACATAGATTTGATGACCTTTTTCAAGTTCAGTATACATTTCTCGTAAAACATCTTTTATTTCATCTTCCCCGTAGCGATAAGTATCAACTTTTTCTCTACCTTTAGGCATCGTTTTAATCGTTGAAATATCCATATCCCCATATACAGTTAAAGCAAAGGTTCTTGGAATAGGCGTTGCCGACATATATAAAACATCAGGATTCTTCCCCTTCTTATTTAGGTAAGATCTTTGATTAACCCCAAAGCGGTGCTGCTCATCAGTAATAATTAAACCAAGATTTTTAAAGCTAACCCCTTCTTCAATTAAAGCGTGAGTTCCAATAACCATCATGGCATTTCCTTCTTTAATATCTTCTAAGGTAGCATCTTTTTCCGCCTTTTTCATTGAGCCTTTTAAAAGAGCAATTTCAATATTAAAGTCCTTTAATAATTCTTTTAAATTATTATAGTGTTGCTGCGCTAAGATTTCTGTTGGTGCCATTAATACAGACTGATAACCATTTAGAAAGTTATAGTACATCGCAAGAAAAGCAACGATGGTTTTACCGCTTCCAACATCTCCTTGAAGTAGACGATTCATTCTGGTGTTATCAGACATATCCTTTATAATCTCATCAAGGGAAGTCTTTTGATCCTTAGTCAGTTCAAAATTTAAATTATTAATAAAAGAAGTCATCTCTTCAGTAAAAGGAGCTCGCTCTAGCCCGGTATTCTTCTTTTTATTTTGTTTTCTTAAATATTCAATCTTAAGCATAAAGCTAAATAATTCTTCATATTTTAAACGTTTTAACGCTTCATCAAGTCTTTTTTGATCACTTGGGTTATGGACTAAGCTTAAAGCCGTTTTTTTATTATAAAAGTCATATTTATCAATTAGGTATGAAGGAATATCATCAGTAAAAGTATCACAGCTTAAAAGAGCTGAATTAATCATATTATGTAAAACCTTATTAGATAGACCTCTTGTTAAATGATAAACGGGTTCTATTTTTATCGAATTACCTAAAGAGCCTAGTTTAATATCAGAGGCACTAATAATATTTGTTTTCTTATCATACTTACCAATAACAATAACGTTAGTCCCTGGGTTTAAATTATTTTTCATAAAGGCACGGTTAAAAATCGTAATACCAACAGCCCCTTCTTCATGTTCCATCCTAAAATTAAGTTTATTAAGTCCTCTTTTAAGCCTTGAAACCATGGGCATCGATGCGACTTTCCCGTCTAAAATAACTTTCTCTGGCACATCAGCTTCTGTGATATCCGTTCTTGATAAGACTTCATATCTAAAAGGATAATAATTAATTAAGTCATGAACTGTATGAATATCTAGCTTCTTTAAAAGCTCTAAATACCTAGGCCCTATACCTTTAACATCTTTTAAACTCACTATATACCTCGCTTTGCATATTATAACATTTTTACATCTTAATTGAAAGAAAAGCCTCCTTAAATTTTCTTTTATTTTTTATTAATTTCCCCTTGACTTTTAGAGCCTAATCGAGTAGTATAAATGGCACCAGTTCAGAAATACTGAATTGGTGCTAGTATCACACTAGCCAACCCCTTTTTATTCTTTTTTATAGAGCTATCCTTCAGGGGGGATAGCTCTCTTTTTATGCATATTAAAAGGATTGCCAAAGCAATCCTTTTTTTAATTAGATAATCTTTTAAATAATTTTGGTCCTATCTTTAGAATAATAACTTCACTAATAATAGCGAAAATGACATAAATAATAGAAGTTCCTATTAAGTAGGCAGGTAAACCAAAAAACTTTTTATTAGATACTAAATAAATGCCTAAAAAGATTGTTATACCGATAATAAACATCTTTATAATTTGATAAATAAGGATCATCTTATTCTTTTTAGCTAAGGCATTAGTATCTTGCCAGTTAAAGTTAGGTTTACTTAAATCAAGTAAGATTTCAATATTATTAAATAAGCCAATCATCACAAGGGACATAACTAGACCTAGTAACATATAAATAGATGTATACATCTTTAAGTTAAAGATAAGTTCAGCGATAAGCACATAAATTAAAAGAGTTGGTGTTTCTAAAATAATACCAGGAAGCTGTTTGAATTTAATTTGTTTTTCATAACTAATTGGTATTGTTTTAATAAAAGTAATTTCATTCTTTTCTTTAGAAAACATAAAGATAGATAGCTGCATACTATAAATAATCAACATCGTAGCAAAAATGGGCGCAGCGAACTGTCTGGTTTTTGGCATATCTTTATATCTAGCTTTTTCTCTTGCTTCTTTTAATTTATTAAGCGCATACCTTGGAAGCGATTTAGTAAGCATTTCTTTCGTTTCTAGATATTCTTTTAAAAGATCTGTTGGGAGATTAAAGGCTGCATAATCTTTATATTTATCATCTTTTTCTTGTTCTTCATTTTCTTTCTTAGTACTCTTTCTAATTTTACCTTCAGCTTGTAATTTAAGGAAGGTATCAATTATTTTCTTATCGTCTTTTTCAGCATTTTCAAAAGAGATAATCGCAAGTACATTTTTAAAAGGGTCATCCTTTTTAGCGTTTTTAGATGAAGCTATTATCCCTTCTTTAACACTTTTAAGCACTGCTATTTCATCTTTATCTTTAGACTTTTTAATCTTTTCATCAATCATGCTTAGAGAAAGTTTAACCTGTGCTTCATCTTGAGAAGCCTTTTTATCTGCTTTTTCTTCTAGTTCCTGCTTCGTTGTAAAGCTAAAGCCTTCAGCTTTGTTTATCGCTTTTTGAAACTCTTCACTCGTAAAATTACCCTTTTCATTAAGATCTTCTAACTTGTTAAGATTTTTATCTTCCGTAAAATAAATTTCAGCTTTTGAATTCTTAAATTTAGTAAATTCACCAGCTAAACTAAAGCCCATAACCGCAAACATTATTAAAGGAAGAAGAATAGGCGTTAAAACAGTCCCCATAGCAAGTGCTGTATTTCTAGTAAAGAAGCTAAACTCTCTTTTAACATAGCTTCTAACTTGTGTTTTTTCTTTAAAGTCCGCGTCTTGAAGTTTGACTGTAGTAAGAGGCTTTTCATCCTTAATTTCAAGCTTATCACTCTTATCATCTAAATTAACTTTTTCTTCTTTTTCGGTTTTTTTCTTTTTAAAGAAATTAATCTTTTCTAGGATCTCTCCAAGTAAACCTTTTTTAACTCCGTATAGATTTCCAAAGATAATTGTAGAAACAATCATTAAAAGAATACTTAAGCCTAAAATAATACCTAGGTTAAGTAGAGCCTTATTACCTAGAATAAAATTAGCAAAACACATTGGCAGCTTCATTAAAGGAGCTACTTTCGTATTACTTATAGCGTTAATTAGGTAAGTAGTCGCTCCTCCTTCAGCCTGCATCTTAAAATAAAAAATGTAATAAAAGTAGAAAAGAAATCCCATACTAAGGAAAGCTACTAAGTTATCTGTTTTACCTTTTGTTATTAAATCAAGGATTCCGCGAAGTAAAGTCATAAAGGCAAATAAAATAATGGTTGGAATAATAGGTAGTAACAGGATAGCTAAAATAGCACGAGCAAAATATAAAGCTCCGAGTTTTAAGCTAATTCCGTAATAAATAAGTGGAATGACAAATAGTAGCGCTATTCCTGAATATGAATAAATCAGCTGCGTAATATTTTTAGCCATATATCTTTGCCTTGAACTTACCGGAAGTCTAGCAATATAACCTTCAGTATTATCTTTATTCTTATTAGACATTAAGCTTCTAAAACTTGATAAAAAAGTAATTAAATAAGAAACTATGACAATAGCAATGACAAAGTAATATTCTAAGCCTGATTTAGATAATTCTTTTAAGGCTCCTTCTGATAACGCATAACCAAGAAACATTAAATAGATAGTAAAAGCTGCTACTCCAAGATAACCCAAAATCTTCTTAATTTTGATTTTCTTAGTAGCATCATTATTCTTAGAACTACTTTTAATATCTTGTTTAACCAGATTATAAATTTTTATAAAATAACTTTTCATATCCACCTAACCTTTAATAATTTCTAAGAAAATATCTTCAAGTGATTTATCTGGATATTCTTCTTTTAATTCTTTTAGTGTTCCGACGTATAAAAGGCTTCCGTTATTAATAATACCAATCCTATCACAAAGTTTTTCAACAACTTCTAGAACGTGGCTAGAAAAGAAAACAATTTTACCTTGAGAAACATGTTCTTTCATCATTTCTTTTAAAGTAAAAGAAGACTCTGGGTCAAGACCTGTCATCGGTTCATCAAGAATCCAAATATTAGGGTTATGAATTAAAGCTCCAATTATTACCACTTTTTGTCTAGTCCCATGAGATAAGTTTTCAATTCTTTCTTTTAGATACTCTTGAATTTTAAATTTTTCTACTAGAGTTTCGACTCTTTCTTTTCTTGTTTTACTATCAACCTCATAGATATCACCGATAAAGTTAAAGTATTCTAAAACTTTAAAATTTAAAAACATATCAGGCGAATCAGGCACAATACCAAATTCTTTTTTAACTTCAACGGGTTCTTTTTCAATAGATTTATTATTAACAAGGATTTCACCTTCTGTTATATCTAAAGCTCCCGTTAACATATTAATAGTTGTTGATTTACCAGCACCATTAGGTCCAATAAAACCAAAGATTTCACCATCATTAATTGTTAGATTTAAATCTTTAACAACAGCTTTATCACCATACTTTTTTGTTACATTTTTAATTTCAATCATAAATACCTCTCTTATTCATTATATATGAATAATTCGAAAAAAAAAGAGCTTTTAGCTCTTTTCTTCCGTATAATCACAATCGCTATTTGAACAAATAATTTTATCATCTTTAATAACAAGCATGCTCTTACATTTAGGACATAATTTTAAAGCCGGATAATCCCATACTGCTGTTTTACACTTAGGATAGTTATTACATCCGTAAAAGATTTTACCGCGCTTTGTTTTCTTAATAACGATATCACCTTTTTTACAAACTGGGCACTTTCCAATTATTTCTTCTTCCTTCTTTTCTTTCTTAATATATTTACATTCAGGAAAACCAGAGCACGCTACAAATTCTCCGTACTTACCTTTTCTAATAACTAAAGGTTTCCCGCATTCTGGGCAGGTTTCACCAGTTTCTTTAGGGGCTACTTTTTCCATGTTTTCAAAAGATGCTTCAACTAAAGGCTCAAACTTTTTCCAGAAAGTATCAATTACTTTAAATCTAGTTTCTTCACCGTTTGCTATTCTATCAAGGTCTTCTTCCATCTTCGCTGTATAAGGCGTATTAATAATACTAGAAAATCCTTCTTGAAGCTTATCTGTGATTTCAAAACCAGTTTCAGAAGGTACAAACTTTTTATCTTCAAGATAAACATAAGCTCTATCTTTAATCGTTTCAATAATACCCGCATAAGTTGATGGCCTTCCAACTCCTTCTTCTTCTAGCTTTTTAACTAGACTTGCTTCAGTATATCTAGCTGGTGGCTGCGTAAAGTGTTGTTTCTTTTCGATATCGTCTGTTTCAAAAATATCAGTTTCTTTAATATCAGGCAGTATCTTATCTTCACTCGTTTCAAATTCAGCATATACTTTTAAATATCCATCAAAAACAAGAACTTGCCCGGTTGTCTTAAATTTATAATCATTATTATCAAAAATAACCGTTGTTCCAAGAACTTCAGCATCGCTCATAAGAGAGGCAATAGAGCGCTTATAAATTAAATTATAAAGTTTATATTCATCAGTTGATAGATACTTTTTAATGTCTTCTGGTTTATTTAAAATATTAGTTACTCTAATAGCTTCATGAGCGTCCTGTGCCTGCGCGATATTTTTTGTTTTCTTAACATAACCTTTATATTTAGAACCATATTCTTTTTCAATAAAGTCAAAGGCACTATTAATAAATTCTGGTGATAAACGGTATGAATCTGTTCTCATATAAGTAATTAACCCGGTTTGACTTGTTCCAATATTAATACCTTCATATAGTTTTTGAGCTACCATCATCGTCTTTTTCGGTGAAAAATATAGTTTACTAGAAGCTTCTTGTTGAAGAGTACTTGTAATAAAAGGTTGTCTTGACTTCTTCTTACGCTTTTTAGCTTCAACTGATTCAACTTTAAATTCTTTACTTAAAGCTGCTAGTATCTTATCAGCTTCTTCTTCATTAGGTACTTTAATATCATCTTTCTTATATTTAAAAAGATTCGCATCAAAGTCTTTAAAGTGGGCATCTATTGTCCAGTATTCTTCTGGAATAAAAGCTTTTATTTCTCTTTCTCTATCAACGATTAATTTTAAAGCCACGCTTTGCACGCGCCCGGCTGATGTTCCTCCCGTTTTAGCTTTAATTAATTTAGAAAGACGAAAACCTATCATTCTATCTAAGATTCTTCTAGCTTCCTGTGAGTCAACTAGATTATCATCAATCATTCTAGGATTTTCAAAAGCTTTTAAAATAGCGTTCTTCGTTACTTCATTAAAAACAACTCTTTCATATGTATCGATTCCTAAGGTATCCTTTAAATGCCAAGATATCGCTTCTCCTTCCCTATCGGGGTCGGTTGCAAGATACACCATATCTGCTTCTTTAACCGCTTTTTTAAGTTCTCTTATGGTTTTTGTTTTACCTGCTACATTCTTATAATCAGGTTTATATTCATTATCTAAATCAACGCCTAAACCAAACTTTCCACTTGTTGATAGATCTCTAATATGCCCCATAGAGGCCGTTACATAATAGTCAGGCCCTAAATATTTACCTATGGTTTTTGATTTAGAAGGTGATTCCACAATTACTAGATTTTTCATAACTCTTCTCCCTTAATATATTATTACCATTATAAATAAAAAAAACAAAAATTAATTAATTTCTGTTATTTCTATTTTATAATTACCGTTTGGAGCTTCAACTTCAACAATATCTCCAACCTTCTTATTAAAAAGAGCCTTAGCTATTGGTGATTCATTAGATATCTTACCACTAAATGGATCGGCTTCTTGGCTTCCAACAATACGGTATTCATCTTCTTCATCATCATCAACATATTTAATTGATACATTAGAACCTAGTCCTACTTTACCATCATTTTTCTTTTCAATGATTTCACAGTTTTCAATTAATTTAGTTAATTTTTGAATTTTTCCTTCAATTAAAGCTTGATCATGTCTTGCTGCATCATAGTCAGCATTTTCTGATAAATCACCTAGAGCTCTCGCTTCTTTAATTGCTTCTATATTATTAGCACGGTCTACATTAATTAATTTTTGTAGTTCCGCCTTTAACTCTTCATAGCCTTCTTTTGTTAAATAATTCTTTTCCATATGGCCCTCCCAGTTCGTACAACATAATAGCCCATAAAGTTATTTTTGTCAACCGGATAAGATGCCATCTACTAGAAGCTTTCTTCGTAAACTACAATATTATTTTCCTTTAAAAGATGTACTAAATCAGCTGTTTTCATATATAAAGAACGGTCATTAATAAAAGGATGCATAGCAACTAAGCCTTCTCCTAAAAAGAAGTCTTTATCTAGATAAAATTTAACAGTACGCTCTTTATCATTAAGTAGTGCTAGAGGCGTAACATTACCTCCTTCAACATGTAAATATTTAAGAAGGTCTTCCTCGCTACCAAGTGATAAAGGAGTAGAACCTATTCTTTCTCTAAACTCTTTCATATCCAGTCTTTTACTACCTTTAATTAAGACTAGATAATAATTCTTTTTCTTTTTATCTCTCATAAAGATATTCTTAGCATTAGCTTCCTTATGAGGAAGATTATATTCATAGATATCATCCATAGAGCTTGCTACATCATGCTTAATAACTTCATACTTAATATTTTTACTATCTAAATATTCATAGATATTATCTTTATTCATAACGCCTCCTTTTATATAGAGTTTTCTATAATGTCTTAGTTCTTTTTCAATATCAGTAAGCCTTGTATAAAATTCATCATTCTTTTCTCGGTTAGCTCTTGCTAAATTACTATTTCCTGCCATTATGCCTCATGTTTATGTATTATATAATAATTATACCAAAAATTTGCATATTTTTAACTTAAAAATTATTATTATTAATAAAATTATGATTTGCTTTTTTTAGTTTTAATATAGATGAGAACGCTTATCTAACATTGGAACTCCTTGTTTAATTAGATATTCCCCTATTTCTTTTTCTATTAAATTTCTTTTAACGCAGTTTTTAGAGTTTTTACATTCAGCGTTTTTCAGCATGATTGGGGTTAATGGTATAATAACGAGTTTACTTGTATTCCATTTTTTATTTACAGATTCTATTATTTTACCAGAATTTAAATTTGGGCTAAAATTAAAATCATTGCTTGAAGCTACAACACCTAAATAATCATCTGTTGTAAATTTTAGCCATACTATAGGTATATAAGTATAGTTCGCAGCTGATATTTCTTCTTCTAAATTAAAAACTTTCTTTATTTCGTTATAATCTATCTTTTCTTTATCAAGATCAATATCTTTAAGATAAATTGCGTGTTTTTTAATTTCTTGCTGTTTACCACCTAAAGTAATGATTTTATCCTTCACCTCTTTACCATTAACATTTAATTCAACGTCTAAATATTTATTTATATGTTCTATAATCTTATTGATATCACAAGGCTTTTTTTTAACCTCTTCTTTAGCTATACTTATCCTTTTTTCTAAATTTGTCATTTTAACCACCTCTTCATTAAATTAAAAGTTATTATGTGAATAATAATCAATAATTGGAACGTTCTTAGCTTGAATTAAATAATTTCCTATTCCTGTTTCTATTTGGTTTCTAGTTTTTTCTTTTAGGATATTTTTATTGATTGGAACAATAATTACAAAAGATTCATCCCATTCTTTAGTGGGATTCAAGATTTTAAGTAGCTGACCAGATATAAATTCATAGCTATAATTTATATCAAAACTAGCTGCTACAACTCCTAGATAACCATCTTTTGTAAACTTTAACCAGACAATATCATTTGGACTTTTTAAATCAAACTTTTTTTGTATTTCATCATATTTTTTATCATGGTATGTATATCGATATCTTTCATATTCTTTACCATTTTCTATTATTTTATATTTTTCACCTTTAGGTGCTGTCCATTCAAGACCTTTAACATATAAAACATTCCCTCTTTTTTCTTGCTTTGTTCCATCTAGTTCAAACGTTTCTAAAGTAGTATCTTGATAATCATAAACATTTAAAAATTCATTGATATACTCAACAATCTTTTCTACTGGTACTGATTCTTTCTTTGATTCTTCTATAGCTTTTTTAGTTCTAATACCCTCAATACGTTTAAGTTTTAACTTATGTTCTTCTTTGTCATACCAAGTGGCTTCCTTATTAGGAACACAATATTGTTCTAAATCTCCTATTTTCATAAATCCTCGTAATAACATTATCTATAAAAAAATCGATTATTCTAGTATAATCTATATTTACAGGAGAGATTATGTTAAAAGAAGGAATCTTACTAGAGTTAATTCCTAGTAAAAGTAAAGATGGAGATATCATACAAATTGAAGCTTTAGATATTAAAAATAATGAAATTATAAAGAGACTTAATATTAGATATCTAGTGCCTCATTTAGATCAAAAATTAATAGATATGGTATCTTATGATAAAGATGATCATATCTATTTAGATAGTACAGAATCTATGCTTAAAGCTTTAAAAGATTTTGCCAAAGATAAGACTATTTATATTATGGATAATAGTTATACTAAAGATTATCTAAAAGAATTTAGTACTTCTTTCATAGAAGATTTTCTAAGTGAAGAAAAAGAAAACTTTTTAGAAAGAATGATTAAAAAATATAATATAGAACCTACTAATTATATTGTAGATATCTTATATGAAAGTATTATTTTGAGGTAATTTAAATATATAAGCAAAATCATGCAATAGATAAATTATTTTTAAATAGCTATTTTATTTATTAAAGTATCACTTAACATTATAATTTTTCTAAAACGCTGATTTTGGCTCATCATAAAAAGGAAATTTTCTCTCTACAATTTTAGCATTTATCAATTCAATAAAGACTATCACAGTTACTCCTACCATTGGAAGTCCGTAAGAGCTAAATAGGAAACCAATAACGACTCCAGAAATAAGATAATTTGCAGTACCTAATTTATGATATGCCTCTCACTATTTCTTTGTCTTAGACTCTAATCTCTTAATTCCTATATTGTTCAATTTTTCAATTGACATCATCTGAGTTCTTGCAAGCTTTCTAAGTTCTATCATTCTTTCTTTTTGATTCATGTCTTTTCCGATAAGAATTGCATTATAGCTTTCCATATTTGCAAGCACCAATAACTCATTTATGCTTGCATAGTCTCTCATATTACCTTTTAGGTCTGGATTTTCTTCACGCCACTGTTTAGCTCTTTTGTTAAATAAGGCAACATTGAGCATATCTGCTTCATTTGCGTATTTATAGGATAACTGCTCGTTTGTAAGATCATTTAAGAGATACTCTTTGATTGCCTCTGTATGAATTTTATAGTTAATCTTTGAAATTTCTCGATTAAGATTCCAACCTAATGATAACTTAGAATTTTCATCTCCTTTTAGTCTCTTGTAATCTTGGATTAAATAAAGTTTAAACTCTGCTGAAATCCATGAAGCAAATTCCATAGCTATATCAGGATGAGCAAATGTGCCTCCTCCTTTTCCCGATTTAGAAACAATACCAATCGCACCTGTATTTTTTATCCATCTTTGAGGGGATAAGGTAAATGCATTTGTTCCCGCTTCCTTTCTAAAGGAGTCGAATTCGACCCCTTTAAAATTAGGATTGTGAATAGTTTCCCAAAGACCAAGGAATTCAATTGTATCTCTTACTCTTAACCAATTTTTAACAACGTCTTTAGGTTCATGCACATTTTTATATCTTGCAATATCCGTTAGACTTATATAATCATTTTTAAAGTCTTCAGTATAAATTTGAATAGCAAAACCTTTTGCTTCAATTGTATCTTTTTTTACCTTAGACATGTATATTCCTCCTTTATGCTGATGTACTCTTTACAACATTTATTTTTGTAAAAATCTCCTAAACAGTACACCACCTATCATTTTTTTAATTTTAAACTTTGGTAGAAGTTCTAAAACTTGACCATTTGCCTGTGTCATTATTATGACCCGAAACCGATTAAATGAGTCTAATATTAAGTATCATTCATCACTAGATGCAAGTATAATTCTTTTTAAGCTTTATATTGGTTTTTCTACCCGATTTTTCCACCATTAGATAAAAATAAGAAGGGTCTGCAAATATCATATCAATACTTTTGACTCTATATTTTAGTCATGCAGATTTACCTCCTGGTACTTATTATACATATTTATTTTCTAAAATCTTTTTGAATTTTTATAATTTGTAATAATAAATTCTGCTACTTTTCCTATTTTCTTACGAGTAGAATTAATATTTCTTTTATCTTCAATTATATTAATTTTAAAATCTTTATATAATTCATTTATTAAAGTAGTGATATGATTAGAAGGCATTACATAACAACCTCTATCTGAAAGTTCTTTAAATAATTTAGCAAGCCGAACTTGTTTATCTTTACTATTAACTCTATATAGTCAATTAAAATCTGATTATATCGGCTTATTATTCTGCGATAATTCAATTATTTTATCAAAGTTATCATCACTTGCCATAATATTTTTATGTTTATAGCCGCACTTTTCACATTCATAAAGGATTTTATAAGTATCTTTAAATCTTTCAATGCCTACTGGTTTTAAAAGGCCCTTACAGGTTTCTTTTCTATCCCCGGGATAAATATCAACGTGCTTTGAATATAAACAGTTTGGACAGTGATCTCTAGATGTCGTATTAAGTTTAGGAACTAAAAAACCGCAATTTTCACAGATAAAGCTATCATCATTTTTTTGAAATCTTTTCATAAACAACCTCTCTTTAATTATAGCATAAAGTACTTGCTTGTTCTTTTTTATTTTGCTATACTTAACTAGATGTTTATGGCGATGTAGCTCAGCTGGCTAGAGTGTCCGGTTCATACCCGGAAGGTCGTGGGTTCGATCCCCTCCGTCGCTACCAATAAAATAATAATAATAATAATAATGATGATGATATTGAAATATTAAATACAAGTCTAGAGGATGATATTGAAATACTAGATACAAATAGTGACGATGATATTGAGATATTAAATACTCATATAAAGGAAGAAGAACCAGTACCTGCTACTAATAATCAATCTAACAAAAAAACTATAACTTTAATTATCACTTCTATTGTTATAGTAGGTATCTTAATATTAATTACAGTTTTAAAAGGTAAAAATGCTATCTACGGGACATATGTAAAAGAAAATCAAACAGAAGATACGATAGTACTTAATAAAGATAGTACGTGTAAGATAAAATTTAAAAGTAATAAAAGCAGCAATGTAAGTTATGGTGATTGTACCTTTGAAAAAGATAAAGATGAAATTACCTTTAATTATAAAATTTTTGCTGATTCCCTTTCTAAAAATAAAGGTATTCCGCAAAAAATGATTGGAACTATAACTGGAAAAAAACTTACAACCGATGATGGTGCTGTATACACTAAAAAATAAACTTATAAAAACTAACGTTTAAGCGTTAGTTTTTGCTTTTTATGGTATAATTACATCAAGGAGGCCTTATGAAAAAGAATATCTTAGTTGTTGATGATGAGCGTGATTTATGTGAACTTTTAAGACTCTATCTTGAAAGTGAAGGCTATAAAATATTTACGGCAGAAAACGGGAAAGATGCCCTTCTCCTTTTAAGTGAAGAAGATATTGATATGATTATCGTTGATATCATGATGCCGGAAATGAATGGTTATGACTTAATTAAACATATTAGAGCTTATGATAATGTTCTGCCTATTATTATTACATCAGCTAAAAATCTTTATAACGATAAAATTGTTGGGCTTAATCTAGGAGCTGACCTTTACATAACTAAACCTTATAACCCACTTGAAGTTATTGCTAGTGTCAAGGCTTTATTTCGCCGAATGGATACACTAGAGCCTGATAATAACCTTCTTATCTATGATGATATTGAACTTGATTTAGACGCCTTAACAATAAAGAAAAATAATGAACTAATTAATTTTACACCAGCAGAACTTAAAATTTTAATTAAACTGATGAAAAACCCTAACCGGATTTTTACCAAGGCCCAGCTTTCTGAAGCCATTAACACAAGCTATATTGAAGCTGATGAAAATACAATTATTGTTCATATTTCTAATATTAGATCCAAATTAGAAGACGATGCTTCTAAACCTAAATACATTAAAACTATAAAAGGATTAGGATATAAATTTGCTTATGAAAAAAAATGAAACTTTTGTTAAAAAATGTGCTTTATATTTAACGCTTTATTCTCTTTTACTAGGCGCTAGTTTTGCTCTTATTAATATTTTTATTAATAAAGATATTGATAAAATAAGTAAAACACTGGATGATTTACTAGTATATGAACATGATATCTACAATGATGATTTTGATAAGATACCTCTAAATAGATTTAAACATAATGAGATATTTATTTATGATGAAGATGGCCATATTTTATATAAAACAAATAATTATGAAAAACTCTATTTAAAATTTAAAGACCTCGAGTATATTGATGACTATTCTTATAACATTTCTTATTCTATGGAAAAATATAAAAAAGATGGTTCTTTAAATTATATTATTACGAAGAATAAATTAAGTGATGATGAAAGTGAAAGTTATATTTTAGATTATGCGGTTATTGATGAAAATTATAACGTTTTAAGTGGAACACTTTTTAAAGATAAAAAGAAACTTAATAAAAGAGAATTTATTCTTTTAACCTCTGGTATGAGTGGTAAAAGTTATGTTTCAAAATTCACTTATAATAATAAAGATGGTAAAAAAAGAGTTTTAGTTTTCTATCAAAAAGAATTAAGTGAAAGTGCTTATCTTAAAAAAGTTAACCGAATCAGAAGATTTTGGATCTTAATAATTCCTATATTTATAATAGAAACTGCTATTATCGTGGTGCTTTTTACAAAAACACTTAAAAACTATTTAAAATTAGTTAACGATCAAATATTAAATGAAGATATAGATAATGAAAAAGAAATACCTGAAGAGTTTCAACCTTATTACCGAAATATCAAAAAATTAATTAATAGTTTAGAAGAAGAAAAGAAAGAAAGAACCCTAGAAGAAAACAAAAGAATTAGTATTATTGCTAATTTAAGTCATGATATTAAAACACCTCTTTCGGTTATTAATGGTTATGCTAAAGCCTTTACTGATAATATGGTGCCTAAAGATAAAACGGAAAAATATATGGAGGCTATCTATAAAAAGTCTATGATAGCATCTGATATTGTGAGCTCTCTTCTTATCTATTCGAAGATGGAAAATGTGGAGTTTAAAGCTAATTTTGAAGAAGCAGATTTAACCGAATTTTGCAGGGAATATCTAGCTCTTAAATATACGGACTTAGAAATGCAAGGCTATAAAATAGATTATGATATTGATGATAAAGTCTTTATGGCTTCATTTGATAAATCCTTAATGCAAAGAGCCTTTGATAATTTAATTAATAACTCAATATATCATAATAATAAAAAGATAAAACTAATTTTTAAAACGAAAGTTACTAATAAAAAGATGAGTATTATTATTGGGGATAATGGTTGCGGTATTGATGAAGAGTTAAAATCTAAGTTATTTGAGCCTTTCGTAACTAGTAACAAAGCTAGAACGAGTGGTTCTGGTAGTGGACTTGGCCTTTCAATTAGTAAAAAGATTATTGATTATCATAAGGGAGATATTAAATATCTAGATAGTAAAGATAAGAATTTAAAGTTTGCTATCGAAATAACCTTATATAAATAAGCTGTATTAAGAAATCTTAAGGTTTAATTAATACAGCCTTTATTTTGCCCTTTTATAATATTTAAAGAAAGGAAAAAAGATGAATTTAGTAATTAATTATTTTGAAAAAGCCGCATCTATCTATGGAAATAAGACAGCGGTTATCTATGAAGACATCAGTATTACTTATAATCAGCTTTTAGAAAAGGCTAAAGCCCTTGGTACTTATCTTAATATCCAAAATAATGAGCCGGTTATAGTTTTTATGGATAAGAGTCCAGAAGCTTTATCATGTTTCTTAGGAATCTTATATGCTGGTGGATGCTATTCTTTAATTAATACCGATTTACCTGAAAGTAGAATCACGCATATTAAAGATACTCTTAATAGTAAAGTTATCATCACAAGTGATGAATACTATGAAAAAGCTTTAAGTTTATTTGCTGGTCTTCAAGTTATTAATATTGATAAAGAAGAATTTAATGCAATTGATGAATTAAAATTAAAACAAATTATGGAGCAAAAGATTGATCTTGACCCTGTTTACATTAACTTTACATCTGGATCAACTGGAGTTCCTAAGGGGGTAGCGATTAATAACCGCTCCATTATCGATTTTATTAATATCTTTACGGAAGAGTTTGGTTTTAATGAACAAGATATTATCGCAAATCAAGCTCCCCTTGACTTTGATGTTTCAGTTAAAGATATCTATTCAGCCTGGTTTAAAGGAGCAACGATTGTTTTAATACCAAAAGCGTACTTTTCTAGTCCGGCTAAACTTTTAGATTATTTAGTCGATAATAAAGTGACAACGATGACATGGGCGGTATCAGCTTTATGTTTAATTACAACCTTCCATGGTCTTGACTATAAAGTTCCAAGTACGGTTAATAAGATAATCTTTAGCGGTGAAGTTATGCCTCTTAAACATTTAAATATCTGGATGGATAAACTTCCGCATACGAAGTTTATTAATGTTTATGGACCAACCGAAATAACATGTAACTGTACTTATCATATTATTGATAGACAAAGAGAATATCTAGACGCTATACCTATTGGTAAAGCCTTTAAGAATGAAAGAGTTTTCTTACTAGATGATAATAATAAACTAGTAACTGATATTCATAAGCCTGGAGAAATCTGTGTTAGTGGTTCGTGCCTAGCTTTAGGTTATTATAATAATAAAGAACAAACTAATAATCATTTCTGTCAAAATCCTATTAATACGGTTTATAATGAAATGATTTATAGGACCGGAGACCTTGCTGAATATAATGATCTTGGCGAATTAATTTTTAAAGGACGTAAAGACTTTCAAATTAAGTATATGGGTCACCGTATTGAACTTGAAGAAATTGATAAAAACATTTTAAAACATGATGGCGTTATTAATAGCTGCACGATCTTTGATGATAAAAAGAGCCGTCTATATAACTTCTATATAGGAGATATTGATAAGAAAGAATTACATGCTTATTTAAAAGAAGTCTTACCTATTTATATGGTACCTAATACTTTCTTTAAGTTAGATGCTTTCCCTCTTAATAAAAACGGTAAAATTGACCGTAAAGAATTATTAAAAATTAAGGAGGAATTAAAATAATGGATTATCAAAAATTAATTGATAACTTTGAGACTCCACTTTTTGTATATGATGTTGATGAGTTAAGAAAAAGAGTTTTAAAACTAAAAGAATATTTTCAAGGTATTGATTTAATTTATGCGATCAAAGCTAATACTTATATTGTTAAAGAAATCGAAGATATTATTGATGGCTATGAAATATGTTCAAGAGGCGAATTTGAAATATGTGATCATTTAAATATTCACGAAAGTAAAATGGTTATATCAGGAGTTAATAAAGATGATGACTTCTTAACCCATATCTTTACTAAATATAAAAATATTAAAAAGATGACCATTGAATCACTTTTTCACTATGAATTACTTAAAAAGTATGCTGAAAAAGAAAATGTTAAAATAAACGCTTTAATTAGACTAACATCAGGTAATCAGTTTGGGGTATCAGAAAGTGATTTTCTAGAAATTATTAGAAGCCCTCACCCTTTAATTAATATTGAAGGACTGCAATATTTTAGTGGAACGCAAAAAACGAGTCTTAAAAAACTTAGTAAAGAAATTGAGTATATCAATACTTTTATTGATAAGGTAAAAACCGAAACTGGTTTTATTATCAAAGAAGTTGAGTTTGGACCAGGACTACCCGTTATGTACTTTGAAGGACAGAACTTTGATGAAGATAGTTTCCTAAAAGAACTAGTTTCTGATATCAAAACACTTAAGGCTGAAAAAATCAGCTGTGAGCTTGGAAGAAGTATCGCTGCTAGCTGCGGGTCGTACCTAACTAAAGTTGTTGATATTAAGGAAAACCAAAACGGTAACTTTGTTATTGTTGATGGCGGTATTAACCACCTTGTCTATTATGGTCAAATGATGGCCATGAAAAAGCCGCCTTTTGAATATTTTCCTAAAAGAGATTCGGCTTTAATTAACTATAATATTTATGGATCTCTTTGCACAATTAATGATATTATCTTTAAAAACGCGATGCTTACTGAACTTAAAAAAGGCGACACCTTTGTCTTTAAAAAGACAGGAGCGTACTCTTCAACTGAAGGGATAAATCTTTTCTTATCAAGAGATTTACCTAAAATCTTGCTTTATAAAAATAATGAATTTATACTTGTAAGAGAAAATTTAAAAACAAGTAAAATTAATTTTCCAAATTATAATTTAGGAGGTAAATAATGGAAAAACTAATAGAAATTTTAGAAGGATTAAATCCAGAAGTAGACTATGAAAAGGAAGATAAGTTAATTGATAATCGTCTTCTTGACTCACTTACTATTTTATCTTTAATTGCTGAAATTGAAGAAGAATTTGATGTTACAGTACCTGCGGTTGATATCATCCCAGAAAACTTTAACTCAGCTAAAAGCATTTGGGAACTAATACAAAGATTAGAAGATTAATAAGTGAAACTATCTTATTTTAATCCCGTATTAATCTTTGCTGTAATACCGGCTATCGTACTTATATATAATAATGTTCCCCGTAAAGTTAGAAGATGGCTTATGCTTATCATTAACTTTGCGTTTTTCTTTTATATAAGTGGACCCCTAGTTGTCTTCTTAATGCTTTCCATTCTATCGATATATTTATTTGGTATTAAGATTAAACAAATTAATGAAGAAGAAGAAAAAGTTTTAGAGACTTTAGAAAAAGAAGAAAAGAAAGAAGTAAAGAAATTATATAAAAAGGAAAAGAAAAAATGGCTCCTTGCTTGTTTAATTTTTAATATAGCTTTTCTTTTCTTCTTTAAATATTTAAATTTCTTTGTTATTAATTTAAATAGTTTAATGAAAGTATTTAATATAACTAAAGAATTTAAAGCCTTTAAGTTTATAGCACCGATTGGGATTTCTTATTATACGCTTCAAGCTATCTCATACATAGCTGATGTCAATAGTGGCAAAATAGAGCCAGAAACTAATTTATTAAAACTAGCTCTTTTCATGAGCTTCTTCCCGCAAATAATGGAAGGTCCGATTGCAAAATATCATGAAACATCAGATAGTTTATATGAAGCAGAAGATGTTTCTTATAAAAACTTTTGTTTTGGATATCAAAGAATCTTCTTTGGTTTCTTTAAAAAGTTTTTAATCGCGGATAGACTTAATATTTTAGTTAAGATTATTTTCTTAAATTATTTAGAATATTCTGGCTTTGCCGTTATGGTTGGTATTATCAGTTATACGATACTACTTTATATGGAATTTTCTGGTACCATGGATGTGGTTATCGGTACGGGTGAAATTTTTGGCGTGACGATACCAGAAAACTTTAGGCAACCATTCTTTGCGAAAAATATTTCTGAATTCTGGCAAAGATGGCATATTACGCTAGGTCGTTTTCTTAAAGACTATGTTTTTTACCCAGTATCTTTAAGTAAACCACTAAAAAAATTAACAATTAACGCTAGAAAGAAACTTGGAAGCCACTTTGGACCACTAGTTAGCGGAGCGATTGCCCTATTTACTGTTTGGGCCTTAAATGGTTTATGGCACGGAGCAGGATGGAACTTTATTTTCTATGGTATGTTCCACTTTGTTTTAATTCTAACAGAAAATATCACCGAACCATTAGCTATCAAACTATGTAACTTTATGCATATTAATAGAAGCTCTAAAATATTCAGAATCTTCCAGTCTATCAAGATAACCATACTCGTTTTAATTGGAGAAGTCTTCTTTAGAGCCCCAACTGTTAAACAAGGTTTTGATATGCTTAAAGCCACATCAAGAAACTTTCACATTAATAAGGCTGAACTTTTAACTTTAGGCCTAGATAAATATGACTACTTAGTTATTATCTTCGCCCTACTCATTATCTTTATTATTAGTTTATTAAAAGAATTAAATGTTAATATTCGCGAAAGTATTGCTAGTAAAAATGTTATTCTGCGATGGACAATCTATTATTTGCTTATCATGTCAATAATTATTTTTGGAGCATATGGTACTGGATATCTTCCAGTTGCACCAATATATGCGGACTTTTAGGAAGGAGGACTATGAATAATTTTATTAAATCTTGTATATTTTTCTTTATTTTTATTATTATTATGTTCTTATCTTCCTATATGGCCTTAAATAAAGAAAGTGTACATAAATACGGTATGTATAAAGCATCCCTTTATCAAATTACTAATGAAAGAAAAGACTCAATTGATGTTGTAGCTATTGGGGATAGTTTAGTCTATTCCAGTATCTCTCCTATGGATATTTGGGGAGAAACAGGTATCACGAGTTATAATGGATCAGGCCCTGCACAAACGATACCAGAAAGTTTAAAACACCTAGAAATTGCTATTGAAAGTCAAAAACCTAAACTTATCTTTTTTGAAGCTAATGTTTTATTTAGAAATCCAAAGAAGAAACCTTTATCACAAAAGCTATCAACCTTCTTTCAAAATGCTATACCAATTATTAAATATCATAACAACTGGAAAAATCTAGGATATTCTAAAAATAACAATATTGATTTTAATAAGGGATTTAAATATATTACTGATTTACAAAAAGCCAAAAACTTTGACTATATGAGTGAAAACTTAATATCGGGAAGAATTCCAAAAGGTAATATGGCTTATTTTAATAGGATTGTAAAGCTATGTGAAGAAAATGATATTACCTTAGTTTTAATCAGCAACCCATCCCAAACATCTTGGAATAATAAGAAACATAATACAACAAAAAGAATTGCCAAAGAATATAAGCTTGATTTTATCGATATGAACTATCAAAATCCACTTAAAATTGACTGGCGAAAAGATACACGTGATAAAGGATCCCACTTAAATTATTCTGGAGCTAAAAAAGCTTCCAAATTCTTAGCTGACTACTTAGTAGCCTCTAATTTATTTGAAAGCCATAAAGATGACCCGGCATATGATGAGTGGCACCGAGCTTATGCTAAATTTACAAGTAATGACTAAATAATTAAAACGGCAGCCATAGCATAATTACCATCATGACTAATAGATACCGAAATCGTTTTATTATTAATTATATCATCATGAAAATGACACTTAATAAAAGGAGCGCCCTTGATATGATAGACTTCAATATTATGAAGTTCTGTATATTCAAGGCCTTTTTTTATGGCCTTTAAAAAAGCTTCTTTAGCGGCATATAGCCCCGCAATCGTCATGGTACTACTACCCGCTTCTTTAATATAAACTTGTTCTTCCTTAGTAAAGGTTTTATCTAAAAAGCTTTTGTTTTCTTTTAAAGTTTCAAATCTTTTAATATAAACTAAATCAACACCAATCATAACTACCTCTATAAGTATTATACCAAATAAAAAAAGGCTAAAAAGCCTTTATCTAATTTTTCTTGATTTTCTTGATAAGATATTAGTTAAAATCATAAATAGGATAATAAATAATAAAATATACATTGTATTCTTAGCTATCGATAAATCTTCAGCGATTAACGCATTACTTTCTATATAGTAATAATTAGGACTTATTTTAGATAAAGATAAGACCTTTGGATCTAAAAACTCTCTTGGAACAAAGGCTCCTGATATAAAAGCTAGACCTAGTGATAAAGTATTCGTAACAATACTTATTGCATTACTTCCTAAATTAAGTTCAGATATAAGTAATGCTAAAGATGTACTAGCAGCGGTAAACATAAGTAAGTTAAATGCATATAATAACCCTACTCTTGTAAACATTAAATTACTAAAGAAGATAGAAATAACAATAAGATATAATAAATAATAACAAAGAGCAAAAATAATCGAAGCTAAAAGCATATACAAGTTATACATTCGGTAATCTATCTTGGAAATTAAGATTCTCTTTTTAACATCTTCTTTGTTAAAGAAAGATTTAATTGTAATCACCACCATTAAAATAGTTACCATAATCGAATAACTAATAAAGCTAAAGTAATCTTTTAAAGGATAACGATTTTCTTTTTGAACTATTTTAGCTGTTATTTCTTCACCTTTATTAGACTTAATAAATTTTAAATAATCTTCTTTTTTAATATCACTATGAAGCAGGTATTCTTCCATTTTTAGATAATTATTTAGTTTATTATCCATAAGCCGCGCTGCATTGTCATTATTTTTTTCTACTTTAATAATCGCTTCTTTATTAGCTAGTTTCTTCTTAGTATAATCTTTTGGTACTTCTAAATAATAAGAAATATCTGCATAATATATAGCTTCTTTAATATCTTTAACTTTTTTAATTGAAGCTTCTTCACCAAAATACTGATAGATATTTTTACCTAAAAAACCTTCATCATAATTATTAATGGCAATAACAGGCTTTTTATCTTGATACTGTTTATTTTTAACGGTATCATGCGCGATTAATATTCCAATACCAAGTCCAATAATCGTATATATAAGTACTAGGGTTATATTCTTTTTTAATAAATCAAAATAATATTTAAAAACTATCATAAGATTTTCTCCTTAAAGCTCTAACTGATAAGAAAAACATAATAACGGTAAAAATAATAATAGATATTACATTAAATAGATATCTTGTATTATCTTGATAATAATAAAGAGTATATAAAGCATCGGTTATCATAGCAACGGGATTTATCTTATTAATTATAGGAAACTTCGTATCAATTAAATACTTAATATTAAGAGCCATCATACCAGATAAGAAGCATCCAAATAAGGAAATACCAATCATAATACCGCTCTTGGTTTTTTCTTTAATTTTTAAACTAGAAGCTACAAAGATGCCAAGAAATAAACCGGCAATAGAGCCAAGCAATGATACTAATATAGCTTTAAAGAGAAAACCCGTAAACCGAATATTAACTAGATATAAAAAGCTAAATAAGATAAGCTGCGCTACCAATAGGAAGCTTAAACTAGCTAAAAAAATAGCCAGTACTAAAGTTAATTTAGATAATTTAGAAATAGCAATTCTTTTACCAACTTCATTTAAATCTGGAAGTGTTAGATTAACTAAAAACATGGATAAAAGCCCGCCATAAATAGCAATCATTGAAATTAAATTATAAAAAGCTATATTAACCATAGATATTTTCATGCTAGGACTTTCATCCTTAATAAGGGTCTTTGTTCGAGCTTGTAATAAAGCGGGATTCTTCATATATAAACTAATATTACTATCGATATCATTAAAAATACTTTTAATCAGTGTTTCTTTAAAACCAATATTATTAAAATAAAGCTTCTTCTCGCTTTCCACAAAATAAGCATCAAGCTTTTTATCTTTAAGCATCTTACTAGCTTCATCTTTACTTATAAACTTAACTATAAAATACTTCTTCATCTCTTTATCATTTAAGATATGTTTATATAGGCTTTTATCTGCTGCAACGAATCCCATATCTATCTTTTCAAAACTCGACTGTTTATCAATATCTTTAAAAGCTAGATGAAAAAAGCTTCCAAGTAAAACAGGATAAAGCATAATCCAAAAGACTAAAGATTTCTCTCTTATTAAGACTTTAATAAAATATTTATATAAATGCTTAAACATTAATCTCTAAGCTCCTTACCAGTTAGTTTTAGAAAAACGTCATTAAGATTAGGTTTTTCAGAGTAAATTGATTTATAGGTAATATTATTCATATCTAAATATTTAATGAGCTTAGTTAAATTATTATTATCATCTTTATAGCGAATATTAATTAAAGATTCCGTTGTTGTAACAGATTCAACACTATCAAGGGATTTTATATAGTTAAGAAGGCCATCATTATGTTCTTTTAAATCTAAGATAACTTTTTCATGAATACCCGATATCTTAATTAAATCAGATAGTGATCCTTCCGCTAAAATATGGCCTTTATCGATGATAATGATACGGTCACATAAGTATTCTGCTTCTTCCATATAATGAGTAGTATAGATAATCGTACTGCCCTTTGCTTTTAAAGATTTAATAAAATCTAAAATAGCATTACGGCTTTGAGGATCAACTCCTACAGTTGGCTCATCAAAAATAATTAATTCTGGATGATGGACAATTCCGCAGGCGATGTTAAGTCTTCGAAGCATACCTCCTGAAAGCTCTGATGGTTTCTTAAAAGAAGCCTCTTCTAGGTTCACTATTTTTAAAGCCTCCGCTACTAAGGCTTTTCTTTTTACTTTATTTTTTTCATAAAGACCAGCAAAGAAGTCAATATTTTCATAGACACTTAATTCTTCAAAAACAGCTACATCTTGAAAGATAGCACCTATTTTACTTTTAATATCTAATTTATCTGGGTTCATTTCTTCACCAAATAAATTAACTCTTCCTTCATAATTTAAAAGGGATAAAATACAGTTAATCGTTGTAGATTTCCCTGAACCATTTGGTCCTAAAAGACCAACGATTTCCCCTTTTTTAACACTAAAACTTAAATTATCAACAGCTATTTTACCGTGATATTTTTTTCGTTAAATTATTTACTTCTACTATATTCATTTTTTCCTCTCAAATTTAGTATATCACTCATAATCTTTATGACAACAAAAAAATTAGGTATTATATTATAATTTTACCTAATTTTTGTTCTATATTAATATAATATTTTCCTGTATCTAGTTTTAAACTGCTCATCTTCTTACCCTTATATTTAATATAACCAAGACTAGTATGAGCATCTAGTTTATTATTCTCTAAACTTATTTTAGTTGTACCAGCTCCAGATTTAATAAAGCTCTTATCAACATATAAATCATCTATTTCCATATATGCCTTACTAGAATTAATATTTAAACTAGAGCCTCTTAACTCATCTATTTCGAGCTTTAAATAGTCACTATTAATGTTTAGATTATTAATATTAACTTCATCTATTTCAATATCACTATTTAAGGATTTAATATTTAAGTTTTCTAAGTTACTAGCTTCAATATATAAATCAATCTTTTCTTCTTTACTATTAATAGTTAAGATATTATTTTCTTTTTTAAATTTAATATCTTTAGAAATTTTGATTTTTCCTTTACCCTTCTTTATATGAATATTAGCATTATTAAGATTAAGCTTAATCGTATCTATTTCTTTATCTAGATTAATTACCGTTTTAGTTTTCTTTATGTGATCTTTTACTTCATCAATAAGATTTAAACCAATAACAATAATGATAATCATTAAAAGGATAATAATTATTTTAGATATCTTTTTATTCATATACACCTCTATTTTACTATAACATATTTATAAAAAAAGAACTATGCTTTATGGTTCATAGCTCTTCTTCTATCATCAGCATTTAAGATTTTTTTACGTAACCTAATTGATTTAGGTGTAACTTCAACTAGTTCATCACTATTAATGTAATCTAGAGCGTATTCTAGACTAATTGGACGCGGTCTTTTTAAGACGACAGTATTATCAGATCCAGCTGCTCTTACGTTAGTTAGGTTCTTTCCTTTTGTAACATTAACCGCTAAATCGTTATCTCTTGAGTGTTCTCCAACTATCATTCCTTCATAAACTTCAGTACCAGGTTCAATAAACATAACTCCCCTATCTTCAACACTATTTAAAGAGTAAGCTGTCGCTTTTCCTTGATCAATAGATACAAGAACGCCTAATTTTCTTTCTCCAAGATTAAGATTAATAAATGGTTTATATTCTTTAAAAGAAGCGTTCATGACTCCATAACCTTTAGTCATCGTCATAAAGGTTGTAGCAAAACCGATAAGTCCACGTGATGGAATTAAATAAGATAGTCTAGTTAAATCGCCTTCCCCTTCAAGCTTAATAAGTTCTGCTCCTCTTTGACCTAGATACTCAATAACGCTACCTGAGTATTCACTAGGTACTTCAATTAAAAGATCTTCAAAAGGTTCTAAAACAGTTCCATTTTCTTCTTTAAGAATAACTTTCGGTTTAGATATTTCTAGTTCAAAGCCTTCACGGCGCATATTTTCAATTAAAATACCAAGATGTAGTTCACCTCTTCCTGATACTTCAAAGCTTTCGCCTTCTCCTTCAACAACTTTTAAAGAAACGTCTTTTTGAGCTTCTTTATATAAACGGTCTTTAATTTTTTTAGCCGTTAATAGGTCCCCTTCTTTCCCTGAAAAAGGTGATGAGTTAACCCCAAAAGTCATTTCAAGCGTTGGTTCATCAATATGTAGTCGAGGTAAAACTTCAGTTTTACCAGGAAGACCAATCGTATCGCCAACTAAAATATCTGGGTAACCAGCAATTGATACAATGTCTCCAGCTTCCGCTTCATCTAGTTCTACTCTTGTTAAACCGATATAACCAAATAGTTTTTGTACTCTAAAGGATTTTTTAGCTCCACCTTCTGTAATTACTTCAACCATTTGACCAGTTTTAATATGACCTTTTCTAATTAAACATGTTCCCATACGTCCAACATATTCGTTATAGTCAAGTAAAGTAACTTGCATTTGAAGGTCAGCATTTAGTTCTACTTTAGGTTCTGGAATATCTTTAATTATAAGATCTAAAACTTTAGCAAAGCCGGCTTCTTGCGTTTTGATATCATCAGAAAATGATGTTGTTCCGTTTAGAGCTGAAGCATAAACTACTGGAAAATCGATTTGTTCATCGGTTGCACCTAGGTCGATAAAAAGTTCTAGTACTTCATCAAGAACAGCCGCACATCTAGCACTTTCTTTATCAACTTTATTAATTAAGACAATGGGTTTAGCCCCGCTATCAAGAGCTTTTTTAAGCACAAATCTTGTTTGCGGCATTGTCCCTTCATAAGCGTCAACTACTAGAATTACCCCATCAACCATATTCATAATTCTTTCTACTTCTCCGCCAAAATCCGCGTGTCCTGGAGTATCTAGAATATTAATATGATAACCATTATAGTTAATACTAGTGGTTTTCGCTAGTATCGTAATTCCTCTTTCTTTTTCAATGTCATTTGAATCCATATTGATCTTAGATAAGTCTTCATTTTCTCTTAAATCAAGGCTTTCTTTTAATATTTCATTAACGATAGATGTTTTCCCGTGGTCAACATGGGCAATAATTGCAACGTTCCTTTTATTCATTTTGTCTCCTTAAAATCTAGTATATTATATCACATTTATTAGATATTAAAAGTTTTTTCGATGGTATCAAGCATATTTTTTTTATAAAAAATAAAGACACCGATAAAAATAATTATATAAAAAAGGGTACTCACATAAGAAATAATATTTATTGAGCAGGCTCCTGCTAAAGCAAAGATAGTAGGAATAAAACCAATAAAGGTATTAAAAAGAATAATTCCCCCATATTTACTAACAAACTTTTTACCATAAATTAAGAGAATAACCGCATTAATTAAACCGATAACTAGTGATAATATAGGAATAAAATAAGTTGGTATCATACTAGCTTTCGTAATAAAATACCACATAATAAATAGCATCATAATTAGGAAAAACTGTCTATTAATTTTAACTAAGATATGACTATATCTTTTAAGAATATATCTGACAACTAAATAATGCGTTAAAAGACCAAAGATCACATACTTAGATACTTTAAAATTATGATTAACATAGTACTCGGTAAATAATGAGACCATGGCAATTAATAAAGAAATAAAAATAACTAATTTATTAATAATACTTTTTCTTTCTCTTTTAATTTGTGGATACACATCTTCTGTAAAGTTACCTGTAAGCTCTGCGTCACAAAATGGACAATGTTTATGTTTACCGTTTACATCTATTTTACATTTAATGCACTTACTCATCGTCAACCTCCCAGTCAGCCATATTAACAGTGCCATGAATACCTTTATCTGCTAAGAATCTAATAAAATGTTTCATTAAATTATTCGATAGATAGGCATTATTAATACCAATAGATAAATCATCCTTATAAGAAATCATTGTTAATTTAATTTTATCCGTATGATTAAAAACATTAATATTCTTAATATAATCTTCCATATCTTCTTGAATCTTAAAGATACCAACATTAGATAAAACGGCTGAACATCGCTTACTATTTATTTTATTAACAAAAGTAAAAACAAAGTCTTTAATAAATAAAGGTACAGCTCTTGTAAAGATATTTTTTTCTAAATAAAACAAATTATTTACTCTTTCATATAACTTATCTTTATCAAATTCACTACTAAATATCCTTTTAATATTTTCGAGGATACTTTGAAAGCTTTCGTCTTTACTTTTAAATTTATAAGATATAGGAAGATAACTAATATAGTTTCTCGTTGTTTCAGAGCCATATAGAGTTCTTAAGTCAACGGGAACATCTATTCTAACGGCTTTTTTAAAGTCTTTAGCTCGCATCTCTTCCTTAAAGCTATAAAAATATACCGCTAATAAATAAATAGTAATAGTAGTACCAGCTTCTTTAGCTAAAGCCTTAATTTCTTTAACACTAATATGATACTCTGTATACTTAGGATATTTATTTTTCTTCTTATGATAATTATAAACTTTATTTTTAGGAGGAAATGTGAGTTTTCCTTTAACATAGTTTTTTTCAAAAGAGTTTTCACTCTTTTCTTCAATAGAAGAAGCATCATCTAGTTTTAGAGGAATACCTTCTTTAATATTAAGATAATGAGATAGTAAACGGTTTAAAAAGATAGTTGCCCCCTTACCATCAGTTAGAATATGGGAAGCTTCAAAGTTAATCCTTTTTTTATAGTAACTAACCCGGTAAAGAGCTTTGCCATCTACATAAATCTGCGCGCAGACTCTTTTTCTTTCTTCTTCAACTTTTGATGTAAAAGGTACGGTTTCTAAATAATACCAGAAAACTCCTCTACGTAAAGTAACATTAAAATGCGGAAAATCATTAATTGTTGCTTCAAGTGCTTTTTGTAAGCAGTCTTTATTAACTTCATCTTTCATTTCGGCGGAAAATCTTAAGACAGCTGTTAAGCTAGAGTCTTTAGCAAACGCATAAAACGTACCTACTAAATCAAGTTTATACCAATTCTTCTTTTTCATATTAGCCTCTTTAATATTATATCATACTCTTTAATCTTTGATTAAACTTTAATATAATATTTTTAGGAGGGTCTATGAAAGCGTTTGATAATAAATTATATATAAATAAAGAAGTAGCTAAAATCAAAGAAAGATTAAAATATTTTGATAAACTATACCTTGAAGTTGGGGGAAAGCTCTTTGATGATAACCATGCGGCAAGATGCGTTCCCGGTTTTCAAAAAGATAATAAGATTAAGATATTAAAATCGATGAAAAAAGATCTAGAAATTATTATCTGTGTATCTGCTAAATCAATTGATGCTAAAAAAGAAAGAGAAGACTACGGTATTACATATGATGAAGAAGCTATTCGCATGATTAAATATTTTAAAGAAAACAACTTTAAAATAGCCGGTATCTGCATCACTTTATATAATAATGAAGATACCGTAAAACGCTTTGAAAAACGTATTAAGGATTTAGGTTTAAAAACTTATATTCATACCTTTACAAAAGGTTACCCATCAGATATTGATATGATTTTATCTAGTGAAGGTTATGGTAAAAATAGTTTTATTGAAACAAGTAAAAAGATAATTTTAGTGACCGCTCCTGGCGCTTCTTCTGGTAAACTTGCAACAAGTCTATCGCAAATCTATCACGAATATAAACGTGATTTAAAAGCGGGATACGCGAAACTTGAAACCTTCCCGGTTTATAACCTTTCTCTAGATCACCCGTTAAATATAGCCTATGAAGCGGCAACAATTGATATTGGGGACAAAAATATGATTGATAACTTTCATTTAAAAGCTTATGGAGTAAGCACCGTTAACTATAACCGGGATATTGAAGTTTTCCCCATTATTAAAAGTATATTAGACAGAATTACTTCAAAAGATTTATATAAATCACCCACGGATATGGGAATTAACTTCTTAAAAGATGCCATAACTAATATGGATATGGTCGAAAAAGCTTCTAAAGAAGAAATAGCTAGACGCTACCTCGAAACAAAAGTTGCTTTTAAAGAAAATAAACTCCTAACTGATAAGTCTGAAGCTATTAAACTGATGATGTATAACCTAAATATGGATGAAAATATAATTTCAGGTAGAGAAAAGATTCTAGAACTATCAAAGAAACGCAATATCGATATGGCTATAATTACCCTTAATAAGAAACAAATAACAGGTAAAGAATCCCCTCTTTTATCAGCTTCATCTGCTTTGTTTTTAAATACTTTAAAATATCTAGCTAAAATACCAGATGATATAATGTTACTACCTGAAAATATCTTAAAAGCCATTCAACTATATAAAAAAGATGAGTCCATTAAAATTAATGAACTCATGATGATACTAGTATCCCAAGAAATGACTAATCCTTCAATTAAAAAAGCTATCGGCTTAATTCCCAAGCTTAAAAATAAAAAGATGCATGTCACTTATATTATAGATCAAGCTGAAAAAGCTTTTATCAAAGGACTTGGCATCACTTTATCCATGGAAGCGCAATTTAAAAAGCAGAATTATGATGTGAACCCTGTTTAGGAGACACAATTAAAAAAGCAGGATATTAAAAAGAGAAAATTATTTTTCTCTTTTTGTGTAAGTTTTTCTCTTTTTCTTAACCTTTGACTTTAATCTAGTAGTATTATAAAATAATATCCATTCTTCCACAAGTTGAATATATTCTTGTAAAGATGTAATATTATTGTTGTACAAAGTTTCTTTTTTTAGAAGAGCATGCCAGCTTTCTATAGGAGAATCATCTATTGGGGTTCCTTTTCTAGACATAGATATTTGAATTCCATTTGATTCACATATTGCTTTGTACTCATAAGATGTATATTGGAATCCTTGATCAGAATGTAGGATTAAACCATTTACATCTTTTTCTTTTGCTATTGCTTCATTTAAAGTATCTATAACTAACTTATTATCATTATGTTTTGATATTTTATATGCAACTACATGTCTGTCATATAAGTCTATAATTGTAGATAAATATGCTCTTGATCCTTTAAAAATTAAATATGTTACATCAGTATCCCAAACTTTATTAGGGCTATCTGTATTAAAATTTCTTTTTAATAAATTGGGTTTAACATTATCTTCAATTCTTTCATTTTTATTTTTCTTTTTAGATTTTCTAATATATTCAGCCATTAAATTATATTTTTTCATTATTCTTAAAACCTTCTTTCCATTCATAACTACACCATATTTTAGGAGTAGACCTTCAACAATCCTACGATATCCATATGTACCTTTAGAATCATCAAATATTTCTTTAATTATCAAATAATCATAATAATCAATATCTTCCTTATTTCTGTACTTATAATAAGTTTTAGGACTTATATTAAGTACGGCACACATGTTAGTAAGTTTATAATTATTTCTGTATAAATTTATAAATGTCACTTTCTCTCTCGTTGTGCCTTGAGGAAGGTCTGGTATTTTTTTAATATTTCATATCTTTCTTTCCAATCTTCTTTAGTTAAATTTGATTCTTTAGTTCTACCTCGCTTACGATAAATATCATTTTCTAGAGTGCCTTGTTTTCTATCTTTTGAAATCCAATTCCAAATTGTTGCTGAACTAATATTGTAATGTTTTGCGACTTGATCTCTACCGCCATATTTACCTGATTTGTATGCTTCAAGTACTTCATTTTTGAACTCTAATGAATATGAAGCAAATTTTTGTCCTTTTGAAGCCATAAAAAATACACCTCCTTTCGGAAGTGTATTATATCACTTTCTTTAAACTGCTTTTTTAATTGTGTCTACTCTAAGGTGTGCAGTTCAATTTTTCTGCTTTTTTCTTCAATGTAAATTTTATTTTATATTACATATGGATTATTTTGTGAGCCATCACCAGATATAATGGTCGCAGATGGTGCAATCGTAATAGCGGGTCTAACGCCCAAAGAATTAGCAAGATTAATGGAAACAGGGCCTAGATATACAGAACCTTTACTTAACATAATCATTACACTTGCAAAATTATTCGACGAAGACCCCGGTGAAAGAAGCCAGTAATTTTCCTTAGTATTTAAATATGGATAATCATTACCGCTATAGAATACCGTTCCTGCAAGGATAGCATCATCTGTTGACAATAATGCAACTGGATATGTTAGTTTTCTATTACCTGCTTCGACAGAATAACTATCGTTAACCGGACACTTCATTGTTGGATTAGCTTTATCTGTTTGAATTCTATCATATCCAGCATAATATTGATTTGATTCTCTTACCGAACCTTCTGTTCTGTCTCCACAATAAATTGCTTTTTTATCTAGCTTATTTTCAAAACCTTTATCCTTGATATTAGTTTTATACCAGTTATCTATATATTTTTTAATATCTGAGTCATATATATTTTGATATGGATTTGCATCATCACCATACATATATCCTACATATTTTTTACTCCTGTAATTTTCATTAAATCCACTTCTTCCTATTTGTGTGCTATCTCCTATTGTAGTTGTACACCTTCCATTTACTGGAGTACCATTATACACTACTCTTACTCCTCCAGTTTCTGTTGTTCTTACTATTTTCCAGCAAATATTAGCATATAATAAATTATTATTTTGATAATGATTTCCTCTAAAAAAGTATACTGGATTTACGTCATCTTTTGTTTCATCAAATAAGTATACACCACTGAAATCTACAGTTACTCCAGTAGAATAATTTATTCCATTGTCTTTAGCACTACCCAGAGATTGAGATTTAATTCTATTATATAAAGTGTCTTTCTCTTTAGTCATAACAAATGGTTTATCTTGAGAACCATCTCCTTCTAGTACTGGTAGTTCTCCTTTTAATGTTACTACAGGACGCACGCCAGCAATACTATCAACTTCGTGTCTATCTATGTCACCAATACTACGTACATCAAGCACTCTTGCTGTACCAGCACTATTCCATGATGCAGGATTAAGAAGCCAATACCATGAATTAGTATATAAATAATAATTACTATTATTACCGCCCCAGTTCCCACCTGATAAATTTACATCATCTACTGATAATAATGCTACTGGATATGTTAATTTTATATTTCCTGCTTCTACAGAGTAACTATCATTGCTTGAACAACTTAATGCAGGATTACTTACTTCAGTTCTATCATATCCAGCATAATATTGCCAATCTCCACTTACACTACCTTCAGTTCTATCTCCACAATATATAGATGCTTTATCTAGACTTGATTCAAAGCCTTTATCTTTGATATTTGTCTTATACCAGTTATCGATATATTTCTTAATATCTGAATCATTTGTATTTTGATATGGGTTAGTATCATCCCCGAACATATACCCTACATATTGTTTCTTATCCGAATTATTATTAAATTTACTTGTTCCTATTTGTGTATTAGTTCCAGTAGTATTAGTACACTTTCCATTTACTGGAGTTCCGTTATAAACTATTCTAACTCCACCTGTTTCTGTTGTTCTTACTATTTTCCAGCAAAGACCCGCATATAGTAGGTTATTATTTAAATTATGGGTTCCTCTAAAGAAATATACTGGATGTGTATCATTTTTTGTTGCATCAAAGAGATATACTCCTTCACCGTTCATTTCTGAATTTATTTTTGAATAATCTATACCTAATTCTTTATCATTACCTAGGTGCATACATTTTACTCTACCATGGATAGTTAGTGATGCTTTCTTTATTGTTGTAACGTCTCTTGTTATCTTATATGGACTTGTATATTTTACTTTAACGGGATAGATATCACATTCTACTAATCTTTTATATAAGTCATCATCTATATTTATTTTATAGGTTTCTTCACTACTAGCAGGTACAGTTATATCTTTAACTTTAACTCCATCTATTTCTATATATCCTTTAACTTCTTTTTCTTCTTTGTTATCGAATTTGATTTCAAGATAATCTTTTTTATTATCATTAATTGTTAAGGGACCATTAGTAGTTTCTATAATATTAAATTTAGGTGTATTTATACCTAGATTCTTATCACTACTTAAAACATATTTAGAATTAGTTTTAGGTAAAAAT